>SAMEA3387441__coassemble_1620_pt1 | contig 26829 bp, 19 predicted proteins | sample SAMEA3387441__metabat2_high_PE_020 | metagenome-assembled genome bin SAMEA3387441 (sample SAMEA3387441) | Felis catus | biome: Faeces | place: United Kingdom | collected 2012
GAATCCAATTATTCAAAGTTTATTTGACCGCAAATCTTGTCGCATTTTTAAAGATAAAGAAATATCCCAAGAAAAAAGAAAATTGATATTAGAAGCTTGCATGCAGGCACCGAGTGCAGGAAACCAACAAATGTATACAATCATTGATGTACAAGATAAGAAACTACAAGAAACGCTATCTAAAACGTGTGATAATCAATCTTTTATTAATCAGGCTAAAATGGTTTTAATTTTCTGTGTTGATTTTCAGAAATGGTATGATTTATTTAATTATGAAAATTGCAGTCCTAGAAAACCAGGCGTAGGCGATTTATTACTAGCCACAACAGATGCGACCATTGCCGCACAAAATGCGGTTGTAGCTGCCGAAAGTTTAGGAATCGGATCTTGTTACATAGGTGATATTTTAGAGCAGCATGATTTACATAGAGAATTATTAAATCTAAGTGAGTATGTAGTCCCTGTATGCATGTTAGTACTTGGATATCCTGCAGAGGATCATTTTAAAAGACAAAAACCAAAACGTTGTCAATTAGAAGATATTGTTTGTGTTGATCAATATCATAGAAAAGACCAACAGGAATTAAAAAATATGTATGAATATAAAGCTGGAAATAAAACATTAAACGAATGGGCAACAGCTTTCTGTAAACGAAAATACAATTCGGATTTTTCAAAAGAAATGTCAAATTCTGTACAAAAATATATTGATCAATTTAAAAGTGAAGCCGATTAAGACTTCACTTCTTTTCTTATAGTTTTAATGCAATATTTACGCCATCACGAACTGCTTCCAAAGCTTGTGCTACACATGATGCATCACCAAATAAGTATGTTTCTTTTCCCGTTTCTCTAATAGCTTCATATAGACTTGGGTCTGGTTTTGAGCCTGTCGCATATACGATAAAGTCAAATTTTCCTAAATTTTGTGTTTCTCCACCTTTTTCAACCTTAACACCATCTTCTACTGATACAAGTTTTGTTTCTGTTAGTGCCTTGATTGGTAGACTTTGAATACGAGTCATTGTAGAAACTAAGTTTGCCGGAGATTCTCCATCACCAATATTCTTTTTCATTTCCAAAATTGTAACATGTGCATCCGGGTGCTTTTCACAAATATATTCACTTGCCTCAACGCCAACCATGCCTCCACCTACGACAAGGATATTTCCATGCACATCGACTTTATCACCCAAAATATCATGTGCTGTATAGGCATCTCCATTTGGTTTATTTGGAATAGAACCATTACATACTAGAATCACATCAAAATTATGTACATCATTCACTTTCACTTCATGATTTAAATGAACTGGAATATGCAATCTTTGACATTCATTTTCTAAATAATCAATCCATTTATGCATTTCTTTTTTCGGTGTAATCTTGCTAGCAAGATTGATCTGTCCACCTAACACATCACTTTTTTCAAAAACTTCTACATCAAGTCCTCTTAAAGAACACATTCTTGCAGTGCTTAATCCACCGATTCCGCCACCTACAATCATAATTTTTTTATTCGAAACAGTTGGTTCTATCTTTATTTCCATTTCATGACCACAGAATGGATTAATCACGCAAGTTCCATATAACCGCTTTGTTTGTTGTCCAACACATCCTGCAAGACATCCTGTACAAGGTGCAATTTGTGCATCTTTATGTTCTTTTGCCTTCTTGACAAAATCTGGATCTGCAAGTAAAGCACGACCTAGTACAATACCATCGACTTTCTCTTCCTCCACTAAAGAACGAGCCAATTTCGCTTCATTGATCTTTCCCACCAACAATACGGGTACGTGACTGATTTCTTTGATTCTTAAAGCTTCTTTTAAATTGGTTGCACACTCTTCTCCATGACTTGGCATAATTTTGTTTGGCAATTCATATTGAGATCCACCCGAAATTTCAAAGGCATCAACACCTCTTTTTTCTAATTCAGGTATCAATTGAAGTGTATCTTCAATTGTATTTCCACCTGGAATCTTCTCAGATCCAGACATTCTTAAAATAATTGGAAAATCATCTCCACATTTTGATTTAATCGCTTCTACCACTTCAAATAATAAGCGTGCACGATGCATTAGATTGCCACCATATTCATCTGTTCGCTTATTTTTTAAAGGACTCAAGAAAGAGCCTAGAAGCATATAGCCGTGAGCACAATGCAGTTCAATTCCATCAAAACCAGCCTGTTTTGCCTGATAAGAAGTATTTGCATACATGGAAATAATGTTTGGAATTTCTTCTATTTTTAATTCACGAGTTTGTTGGTACATCGAATTTAAATAGCCACTACTAGAAATTGGTGTAACCCCAAAGAATGAAGAGATACTTTCTGGCCCTGGATGTGTAATTTGAGGAATAATTTTTGTTCCATATGCATGGATCTTATCCGTAAACTTCTTATATTCCAAAATGCTTTCTTCACTTCTAAAACATAGCGTATTTCCTAAATAAGGTGTATTAGGGTCAACACTAGTCGCATCCGTAATAATACATCCTACTTCTCCTTTAGCTCTTTCAAGCCAATATGCCTGTTCTTGTAGTGTTGGGATTCCCGTTTGATCTCCATACCCTAAAGACATAGGAGCCATAAAGGTACGGTTTTTCAATATCATTGAACCAATTTTAAGTTCATCAAATAAAGTTGTCATATCGCTACCTACTTATTAATTTCTAATACTGCATGATAAGCATCTTTAAATGCATCTAAAGCAACACCTGCTTTCTTGCAGTCACCAACGATATATGTAGGAATATCTAAATCTGCATACATACTTGTGTCGTTTGCCTTTGAACCAACAGCCATAATGACACTATCATATGGATATTCTTTGCCACTGGCAACAACTGCATGATCATCAATTCGTTCTACAGTGGCACTTGTCTCAATTGTGATTGGCATTTGTGCCATCACAAACTGCGCTGTAATTTGACGTAATGGACCTAGATCCTGTAAAGCTTTTTCTTTCATTTCTAAAACAGTAACTTTCTTTTGTCTGGCAGCCAAGAATTCAGCGGTTTCAAAACCAACAAGACCACCACCAATAATGACGACGTTTTCACCTGGCACTTCTACTTTTTCACTCAATACATCATGTGCAACAATAGCTCTTTCACTACCTTCAATTGAAAGTACAAACGGACTTGACCCAATCGCAACAATGAGTGCATCCGGCTTAATTTCTTCTAGCATTTCCTTAGTAACAACAGTATTTAAGTGCACCTCAATTCCAGATTTTTGAACATCCAAAATCATTTTATCTACCGCATTCTTAAAGTCTTTTTTAGCTGAAATAGCCCCGGCCAATAAGAATTGTCCACCAAGACTTTTACTCTTTTCAAATAAAATTGGTGTATTGCCTGTTTCTTTTAAATCTAGAGCTGCTTCCATACCTGCAATTCCACCACCTAAGATGACAACTTTTTTAGAAGCAGATCCTGGTTTTAAGCCTAATGTTTCCTCTTCTAATAAGCCAGGATTTCGCATACAAGTAATGTGTTTAATCGCTGGATTATATAAGGATGCACAGAATGAGTCATAGCAGCCTTGGTTACATCCAATACAATAGCGAATTTGATTGACTTTACCAGCTCTAGCCTTGTTACAGAAATTAGCGTCGGCAAGTTGAGCACGTGCCATGATAACTAAATCGGCCTTGTCATCTTCTAAGATTTTTTCGGCAAATTCAGGCGTATTGATACGTCCACAAGGCATTGTCAACATACCCGTTTCTTTTCGAATGCGTGCAGCATCTTCTACGTTAAATCCATTTTCAATATCAACTGGTGCCACTTCATATAATGTAGCTGCCGTTAATATATTTCCACGACTAATATTTAATACATCAACACCTAATTCTTTAGCATCTTTACAGAATTCAATCACTTCTTCAACCGTTAATCCACCATCTAACATGTCATCATGACAATCTACACGCATGAATAGCGGCATATCTTCTGGCATATTGGCACGAATCGATTTAATACATTCCAATGGGAATTTCTTACGGTTTTCAAAAGAGCCACCCCACTCATCACTTCGATGGTTAATTCCACCTGAAAGCATAGAGTGTGGTAAATAGTTATGTGCACAATGGAATTCTAAACAATCAAATCCAGCTTCTACTGCACGTTTTGCAGCTTGGCCAAACTTATCTATTATATCGAGTAATCTTTCATTTGTGATAGCTGGCACTGTATATTGTGGACTTAATGGTAAGTCATTGGGCACTAAAATTTGAGCCGTTTGATCTGAAGCTACGGCTAATCCACCTTGCCATAATTGAATGCAAGTTTTTCCTCCAGCTTCATGCACGGCATCATTTAATTTTTTAAATTCTGGAATGTATTTGTCTTCGGCAATCGACAAGAATCCAAAAGGTGCACTGGCCGCATCAACACTTGTAACTTCAATTGTATTTAATCCATTTCCACCTTTTGCACGAGCCACATGATACGCAATCAGCTTATCTGTAACACTCTTTCCATCTTCACTTTCCGCACTTTCATGTGTTCCCATCGCAGACATGACAACACGATTTCTTAATTCCATACCACGAATCTGTATGGGTTCAAACAATTTGTCAAACATATGATTCTCCTCCTTTTCGTATGTTTATTTCTTATTTTATTATACTTCAATTGTTAGCGGTTTTACATATACAAAAGAAAAAGAGCTGTCATTCTTTGACAACTCGTACGGTTTCAATACCATAATATTTCATGACTTCAATAGAAGACTCACTAATCACTTCTCCTGGAATCACTGGAAGAATCGCAGGAGGACAAGATACAGTCACACTGGAGCATACTTGTCCTAATGATTTAGATACATCCAATGTTATGCTTGACGAAAATAAAGCTTGACGCACATTCATGGCTTTTTTAGATTGTTCTAATTTTGGTAGTTTATTTACTAAAATGGGCTTTCCTTCAATTCCACATAAACATGTCTCTAATCGTTTTAAATCATCCTTCGTATTATATGGAGATGGCATTAATACAATATAGTCTGAATCATAGAATTCAGGATAGATATCACATTCCATTAAAAGATTTGCGATTTCATTTCCAGTATAGCCAAACTCTTTTGTTGAAATCGTAATCTTCATGGGTTCACCAGATAAAATCGTGTATCCATGTTGAACCAACGTATTCTTTAATCCATCAACTCTTTGAATACATTCAAACAAAGAGTTTTTAAACGTAGTATCCAACACCTCATTTGCCGCATCTAAAGATGCCATAATCAAATAGGATGGACTTGTAGAAGAAAAGTATTCCATAAAATGTTTAACGTCATTTTTCCATACTTGATTCAAAGAATCACTTAAATGAAGATAAGCTCCCCCTGTAAGTACAGGCAGTGTTTTATGGGCCGAATCACAACATAGATCAGCACCCAAATCAATAGGGTATAAAGAATCTTTTAGAAAACGAAGATATGCACCATGCGCATTATCGATGGCGAGTAGTACATTATGTTTTTTACATACACTAGCTAAAGACTTAATATCCAAAAGATTTCCTAAATAGTCTGGATTGGTCAGATATACAGCCGTTGGAAGACTTTCAATAATCGCCTTTTCTAAATCCTCTGCATGTATCTTACAAGATAAATAATCACTATTTCCATATAACCATTCAATCTCAAAATCTAATAGTGCAGCCGCATGAATAAAACTTCGATGCGCATTTCTTCCTGCAAGAATTTTAGGCTTCTTGCCTTTACTTTTGGCATCTTGGCATAATATCGTGCACATCGTTTGAATGCATAAAGTAGAGCCTTGCGTTGAATAATAGGTTGGACAGCCAAATAAGTTTGAAGCATTTTGTTCACTTTCCTTAATGATTCCCTCTGCCGCAAACAATTCATCAGCTCCATAAATTTCTGTAAGATCCATTCCTTCAAAACCAAGAATGCCAGCGCCTTTATGGCCTGGCATATGCATTCTTACAGGTGATTTTTCTTGATATGATTTTAGAAAACTAACAATCGGCGTCTTCATGATTATTTTCTTTCATATCACGAATAATAGCTACGGCAAGGGCACACTCTAGTCGTTTACAGAATAGTTCACAACCCTCTTTATATACACCTTTGACAGATCCTGTCGCATGGTATGCATTGGCTGCACATCCTCCAGAACAATAAAGTCTTGCCCAGCAATCTGCACATTCTTTACGTGCATATACGTTACATGATGCAAATTCATCCTGAATCTTTTTGTTTGTGACACCCGTATAAATGTCTCCTAATTTAAAGGCTTCTTCTCCTACAAATTGGTGACAAGGATATAAATCTCCCCATGGTGTTACGGCCATATATTCAGTTCCTGAACCACATCCTGAAATACGTTTATAAATACATGGTCCACCTTTTAAATCAATCATATAGTGATAGAAAGTAAATGGATCTTTCTTCTCATCATATTCCAACATCAACTTCGCTAAATCTTCATATTGTTTCATAACAACTTCACGATCCGCTTCAGTTAGTGCAGAAGGATCATCTGACTTGGCAACAACAGGTTCCATACTTAATTCTCTAAATCCTAAATCTAACATTTGTTGCACATCTTTTAAGAAGTCTGGATTGGCATGAGTAAAAGTACCACGCATATAGTAATTTTTACCTTCACGAGCCTTTACTAACTTTTGGAATTTAGGAACGATTGTATCAAAACTTCCCTTACCAGAATAATCCACACGATAACGGTCATGAACTTCTTTACGTCCATCTAAGCTTAATACAACATTGCTCATTTCTTTGTTCGCAAATTCAATTACGTCATCATCAATCAACATACCATTTGTCGTTAATGTAAAACGGAAATTCTTTCCAGCATCTTTTTCAATACTACGAGCATACTCAACTAATTGTTTAACCACATCAAAGTTCATTAGTGGCTCTCCACCAAAGAAATCCACTTCTAAGTTTCTGCGTGTTCCTGAATTTTCCACCAAGAAATCAAGAGCTCGTTTTCCCGTTTCAAAACTCATTAATGCACGGTCCCCATGGTATTTTCCTTGGCTGGCAAAACAATACGAGCAATTCAAGTTACAAGTATGGGCAATATGAAGACATAAAGCTTTAATAACACCACTTGTCTTAGCCTTTAACTGTCCTGCCATAGGTTCATATGTATCTTCACTAAATAAACGACCTTGTTCTTTTAATTCTAAAATCTGGCCGTAACATTCTTCTAATTCAGATGTTTCAACACTAGGATATTTCTCCTTCATTTCTAAAACCAAGGTATTTTTATCTTTATCTAAAAATTCAGCAATCATATCATAAGCAATTTCATCTACCACATGAATGCTTCCTGAACAAATATCCAATACAATATTCTGATCAAACATTTTATATTGATGAATCATGTATTTTTCCTCCCTCAAATTTAAAAAATGCTGCCTTAAAGGCGGCATTAAAAATGCCGAATCACTTCGGCATTTCTTAATTACTTACTTTCTTTATTATTTTCGCAAGCTTGGTTAGCGATTCCGCAGCTAGTTTTACAAGCTGATTGGCAAGAAGTTTGGCATTCTCCACATCCACCATTTTTTGCGCTTTCACACAAGTTACGAGTATCTACTGTATTAATATGTTTCATGATTATATACCCCCATATAAATTCCTCTTTATTTTAACACGCCAACAAAAGAATATCAAATTAAAAAGGCATTCCGAAGAATACCTTTATAAACTATTTAGAACTTTCTTCCTTAGTACGGAATACATAACGACTCGTTACTGTAGCACCTTCTGGAGCACCAGAGTAAGAAGCATATTCTTTGTTCATAGCTTTGATTTCATCCATTACACTTTGTAATGTTTCAAGTTCTCCAACACCTAAATCAACCTTTTCTTTTAATTGATCCAATCCTTCAAACTTAAATTGTTCGTTACCCTCATACAATTGTTTAGCACCATCATTCAATGTTTCAAATGCCTTACCCAATGTATCTAATCCATCAGCCATTTCATTGAATGTTCCACTCTGTCCAGCAAGTGTTCCTGTTGCCTGTGATAATGCACTAGCACCACCATTTAATGTAGCACTATTTGAAGATAATGTTTTACTTCCCTCAGCTACTTGAGTAATACCTGCTTGAGATTTCTTTTGAAGTTGTGTTAATCCAGCATTTACTTGTTGAACTCCACCTAAGATGGCTTCTGATCCATTAGATAATTGTCCAACAGCACCTTGTAGTTTTGTAACTAATTCTTTGAAGTTTTGAGGATTTGTTTTATCTGGTGTACTTGGATCAGTATATTGGCTCAATAATGCATCCATTTTACTTAATGTATCTTGCGCATCACTTAAATCTTTTTTCAAGCCACCTTCACCATCTTCACCAACTAAGATAGCATTGGCTTTTCCTAATTTTCCTTTCATCTCTTCCAAATTTTTGCCCAAAACTTGTAAAGTCTTCGTAATTTCACCTGCATCTTTTAAAAGATCACTAGTACTTAAAGATTCTAAATCAGCTTTCAAAGTTAAACTAGAAGCATCAATTGGCTGAATCCATTGATTATTTTCGGGTACAGGAATAGATTGATTTGTTAATTTGGACTTTGCACTTTCGATAGCAGCTTTTGTTGATTCATCTAATCCTTCCGTTTTTGCTGCTGCATCTAATGCATCATTTGCTTGAGCATAAGCACTAGAAATTTCACCATTAACCGAATTTACTTTATTTGTAATAGATTTATTAATATTTGAAATTTCTTGATTTATATCATTGACTTTATTTGTAATTTCAGTGTTTTTATCTTTAATTTTACTGTTGTTTTCTTCTACATTTGTTTCTAAAGTAGCAACATCTTTACCAACTTGTGTAATTTGGTTTGCTAAAGTTTGATCATTTTGTAAAGCAGTTAATGTATCAGATGCATCTTTAAGACTTTTACTTAAACCGCCTAATTTCGCACTATCATCAGTGATAGTTTTTTGCATACCACCTAAAGTATTCATGGCAGTTTGGATTTGGCTCTGCATAGTATCTAGTTCAGTTGGATTTAATGTATTGACTTGTGCTTCTAATTGTTTTAAGCCTTCATTTAATTTAGTTGCACCATCCAATAGATTTGTTTTTCCTTGACCTAAGTTACCTGAAACTCCAGTTTGAATTTGAGATACACCTTGAGGAATTCCATATAATTGTTGACTTCCAGCAGCTAAATTATCCACACCATTTGTATAAGCAGTTAATCCTGTTTGTAAGGCTTTAACACCATCATTTAATTGGATAGCACCTGCAGATAATTGTCTTACCTGATCAGATGAGCCTGTTAATGGAGCAGCTTGTTCTTTTAATTGAGTTGTTCCATCATACAATTGTTTAGAACCATCGATTAATTGATCGTCCGCTTCAATTAATTGATCAATTCCATCTGTTAATTCAGATACAGAACCAATTTCACCTAATTCACTTGCCAAATCAATTTCATTTGTCATGCCAACCATTATAGATCCTAAATCAAAATCATTGACATCCGCTTCTACTGTTACATCATCACTGATTCCTAATTGATTATTTACTTTGTCTAAACCTGCAGATTTTAATGTTTCATTCAAGCCTGGAATATTCGCAAATGCCAACATTTCATTTGTTCCATCATTAACAATCTTACCAGATTCACATTTTACATTTGAGAACTTGCCAGTACTCATATTCAACATACCACCAGCTAAATAACTAGGGTGAATTACGATAGATTTGCCATTGATATTTTTAACTTCTGAATAATTATTTGTGAAAGAAATAGTTAATTTCAAATGGCCAGACTTACCTTCCATATCTTTTGCAGACATCTCTTGACCATCTAATTCATAACGAATCTTAACAGACACTGGAAGTTGTTTTGTGGCTGTTCCTTCATAATACACATCATTTCCTTTCGCATTCCATGTATATGTATTTCCATCTTTTGAAGGTTTTTCATTTGATTTAATGTTCTTAACATCTGTTAAGTTTAAAGTTTCTTTAATATTATTAATTCCATCCTCATCATGTAACCAGCTAGATACGATTGTATCGCTGATGGAACCATCAGAGTTTAATACAGAATAAACAGTTTCTGTTTTTTCTGTAGGATTTTCATCATTACTTTGCGCAAATACAGTCACAGGCATCATACTTCCTGCCATAACTGCACTCAACACTACACTACCAACTACTTTTACTGTATGACTTAAATTCATATTTATTCTCCTTTCGCTTCCATGTTTGATTCTAGCCAATTCTTTGTCGTCTTTTCAATGAACTTGTGGCAGAAAATCAACAATGAAGGTAATACTAATAAAATACTTACGACTGAAATTAATGCACCACGTGCTAATAAAATGACTAATGATTTAATTAAATCCATCTTAGCTACAAAGCTTACACCGATACATGCGGCAAAGAATGAGAATCCACTTGTCATAATGGAAACACTCGATTTTTCCATCGCAATCAAAGCCGCTTCCTTAACCTTCTTACCATGCGATAATTCTTCTTTAAAACGCGTTGTCATTAAGATGGCATAGTCTACTGTGGCACCCAATTGAATAGTTCCAATAACCATACTTGCGATAAATGGAAGTGTAGTTCCTGTAAAGAATGGAATACCCATATTGATTGTGATCGCAAATTCAATTGTTAGTACTAAAATGACTGGAAGTGCAAATGATTTAAATGTTAAGGCAACAATGATAAAGATCATGATTACAGATAATACGTTAACCATCGCAAAGTCTGTATTTGTTGTTGTGATCAAATCACGTGTCATACTTCCTTCTCCACCAATCATACCCTTCTTATCATATTTATGAATGATGGTATCCATTTTATCTAACTGTTTATTTAATTTATCGGTTGCAGCTTTATAATCACTGTTCACAACAATTAATTTCTTTCCGCCATTTTGGAAAATATCCTTTACTACACTTGGAGTAAAGTTGGATGCAAGTCCTGGACCCACAAATTCTTCATACGCTAATACATTATGAATTCCTTTTAAATCTTTGATTTCAGAACACATATTCTGAATTTCATTCGTTGTTAATTTATCATCCACTAAAACGAAATGTGTCGTTGTCATATCAAATTTATCTTTTAACTGATTTGTACCAATGATACTCGCAAAATCGCCTGGCATACCAGAAATCAAATCATAATAGATATTTGTATGTGCCTGACCATATCCAAACGGAATGAAGATCAACACAAAGGCAACAAGAATCTTTTTATAGTGATGAATCACAAAACGAGGAACTCTATGTAACTCATTCAAAATTGTTTTATGTTTGTACTTTTCAATCGTCTTATCAAAGAACATCAACAAACTTGGCAAAATGAAGATAGTTGATAATACACCAAGAACAACACCTTTGGCCATAACGATACCAATATCTCTACCTAGTGTTAACTGCATTACACACAAGGCAACGAAACCAGCAATTGTTGTGATTGAACTTGAAGTAATTGAAGTAAACGTAGCTTTGATGGCCTTAGCCATAGCCTCTTCATTTGGAAGTTTTTGTTTTTCTTCTTGATATCTATGTAATAAGAAGATGGAATAATCCAATGTTACAGCTAACTGTAATACAACGGCCAAAGCCTTTGTGATATAACTAATTTCACCTAAGAATACGTTTGTACCAAAGTTATAAACAATTGGGAAAATCATTCCTAGCATAAATACAACTGGAGCAATCGTACTCTCTAATCCTAAGAACAATACGATCATACATAATACAACCGCAATACCTGCATAGATTGGCGTATCATGTTCTGTTTGATCTTTAGTATCTTCACTGATGGCTGACATACCACCTAAATAACAATCATCTTTTGTATATTTTTTTATTTTACTAATCGCATTCATTGTACGCATTGACGATGTTGGCTCTTTAAATGTAACAATCATCATTGTGCTGTCACCAGAATATAACATATTCTGAATGCTTTCTGGAATTGCCTGTTTTGGAACAGAGATATCCAATACATCATCTCTCCAAATACATTTTTCAACTCCATCTATTTTATTGATCTCTTCCTTAATTTTTGCGGCCTCTTGATCCGTCTTGTTGTTGACAACCAAGAAGTCTACACTCGATAAGTTAAAATCATCTCCAAGAATCTTTTGTGTTTTCATAGATTCTGAAGTCGAAGGTAAATAAGATAATAAATCGTAATTAATATTTGTATTGAAATAACCAATTGCACTTGGAATCAAAAGAACAATGGCCACAGCCAAAATCATATTACGATATTTAACTATCCATTTTGACATCTTATCCATATCGAATCACCTTTTTTTCTATCCTTTCCTGTACTACGTGAAGAGTATAGTACCAAACTGACCAGTAGTCAATATTTTTATTTTATTTTTTTCAAATTCCAAATATACAATTGTTTTAATATGTTCAATAGGTCATTTTTATTTGTGTTTTCTAAATTATTGTTTATAATAAGGATGGTGATACGCATGAAAAGTAAGATAATCGAAAACAAGAAAATAAAAGAAAACAACCTCTTACAGGCTGCCTTTAATCTATTCACAAAAGAAGACATCACAAATGTCTCTGTTAATGATATTGTAAAAAACGCGGGAGTCGCAAAAGGGACTTTCTATCTTTATTTCAAAGATAAATATCAAATACGCGATATTCTAATTCAAAAAGAAGCACATCGCCTATTTGAAGAGGCCCACAAACAATTAGAGAAAAATGATATTCGTAATTTTGAAGACTCTGTTATCTTCTTGATTAATCAAGTATTGATTCGACTAGAAAACAATCCATTGATTTTAAAATTTGTTGAAAGAAACCTATCTTGGGGCGTGTTCCATGCCCAATTAAATACGGCTATCGATAATGATAGTTTCAGCCTTATAAAAGAGTTTAATGAAATCGCAACCGTAAATGGATACGAATTCGAAAATTCAGAAGTCATACTCTATCTTATAGTTGAACTTACAGGAAGTACTTGCTACAACAGTATTCTTCATAGTCAACCACTTCCTATCGAAGAATATAAACCCATTCTTTTCGATTCCATTCGTGCTATCCTTTCCCAAGGAAAGAAAAAAAGCTAGGAAAAGCCTAGCGTACAATAATATAAATCATATAAATGACATATACGAGGATCATAAAGATCCCCTTTTTTCTTGTCATTGTATCTCCTTTTTTGGCAATGCCATAAATCAAAAGAGATACACCAATCAAGACAAAAGTATCAATAATATTCTGTGAAGTAGCTGCAATTGGATGAATTGTACTTGAAGTACCCAAAATAAACAAAATATTCATAATGTTACTTCCAATCGCATTTCCTAAAGATAATCCACTCTCACCTTTTCTTGCCGCAACAACACTTGTTACTAACTCAGGCAATGAAGTTCCAATAGATACGACAGTTAAACCAATCAACGTATCACTCATACCAAGCATAGCTGCAATCTGTTTTGCACTATCTACAGTGATGTCTCCACCCCAAATAATACACGCAACACCGATCACGATATAAATCAAGCATTTGATTCCCGATAAAGTTTCAACTTCCTCATCCTCAACGCGATTCTTTTTAGCACTACGAATCAAATTTAAAATAAACAATACCAAACCAACCAAGAAGATCATGCCTTCAAAGCGATTCAACATTCCATTTAACACAAAAATCGAAAGTAAAATACTAACTAAAATATTGATTTTTAAATCACGATTCAAAATATCCTTGTCCATTAAAAATGGAGCAATGACTGCACTTGTTCCAACCACAACCAAAGTATTGAAAATATTAGAACCCACAATATTTGAAATCGCAATTTCATTACTGCCCATTAAGCCAGCCGTAATACTCACACTCGCTTCTGGTAAGCTTGTTCCGAGCGCAACAATTGTCAAACCAATAATAACTGAAGGTACTTTTAACTTACGAGCCACACTTGCACTGCCATCCACAAACAAGTCTGCACCCTTCATTAAAAGGACCATACCTAAAACTAATAAAAGAAATACCATTTTCTCAATCCTTTCAAAGTCACCTTATTATATCACAGACTGAAAAGAAAAGAAGAAATTTTTCATCTTGTCCTATCAATCGTCACAAACATTGAACAAAAGAATTAATCCATCTTTGCGACCATCTCTTTGCAGCTTGGCCTAAGCTTTCATCAATAGCTTTTTAATCGACTCTTCACTTACTGAGAAGATCGATGTGATACTTGAAACATTAAATCCTTTTTCCATTCCCCAATAAAGAAGTCGACAAAATAGGCATCGTTTTATCTTTTGATTTATTCATCTAATACGCAATCAATAGTGGCTTTTCTAGAAAACTGGCATTTGTTAAGATATTTTTACAATTAAATATAGAATTTATTGACCAAAATATGTATAATAAACCCATAAAGGGAGTAGCCTGCACATATATGTGTTTACAGCTTCGTCAATACGATGTTAAATCCGGACTGTGATGAAATGGCAAGACTTTGGTATATAAGACCAGAGTCTTTTTATTTTTATCTGGTCCAGGAGGAAAACATATGAATATAATTTTATTAGTATTAGGATTTATTCTACTACTAAAAGGAGCCGATTGGTTCGTTGATGGATCAAGCAGTATCGCATCACGCTTTGGCATACCCCAACTTGTCATTGGACTTACTATCGTTGCGATGGGAACCAGTCTTCCAGAAGCCTTTGTTTCCATTACAGCTGCATTAAAATCCAATGCAGCCATCACAATTGGAAATGTTGTTGGAAGTAATATTTTAAATGTAGGAATCATTCTTGGCATTACAGCACTCATTCGTCCATTACATATTCAAAATAGTACAATCAAATATGAAATGCCATTTATGATGCTTGTAACACTTGTATTGATATTATTAGGCATCAACACAACAATTTCTCGTTTAGATGGAATTATTATGTGGGTATTCTTTCTTGGTTACTTATACTACATCTTTAGAATGTCTAAGAATCAAATGGAAGAAACTGAAATCAAAAAAACAAACCCATTATTTATTCCACTCGGACTTGTATGTTTAATGATTGGAAGTAACTTTGCGGTAGATGCAGCCACAAACATTGCCATCTCATTAGGTGTCAGCCAAAGATTTATCGGACTAACCATTGTTGCCTTAGGAACATCCTTACCAGAACTTGTCACTTCTGTAACTGCTGCAAAAAAAGGCAATGCCGACATCGCGATTGGAAACATCATCGGATCTAATATCTTTAATATCCTATTTGTCGTAGGGGCTAGTGCACTTATTACTCCCGTACCTTTTGAGCCTAACTTTATCATCGATTCCTTTGTCGCAATATTGATTGGTCTTGTCCTTTATATTTGCACTAAAAAAACAAGAGTACTCGACAAAAAAGCCGGCATACTCTTGTTAGTTACATATTTGATTTACTTTATTTATCTTCTTTACTAGTCTTCAACAAATCACAAATCTCTTCTAATAAGACAACAGTATCTTCTTTTTTAGGTTCTTCCTGATTAAGTTGATCATTTGTTGTCTTTTTAAAATGAGCCAAAAACTTCAACATTTTGACGTACTCTCATCATTAAAATGACGAGATTCTCTTTCTCTCATTGCGAGAAATGGAGCATCGCAAAGCTTTCAGCATGGTTCTAGGTTGCATATAGTCTTTGCATAGCTCTTGTTTTTTGAGCATTTCCAATCCATGTGGACCGTACTCTGTAAACTCATACTGCATCCAGCAGGGCTTACGCCTTAGACCTAACTGGATGAGAGATTCTTTATACTAGAATCCAAAGCATGATTTCATTGTGTGTCCACATTTTTTCATATCTAGAATCAATGTGTCCTGCATTGCGACAAAGTGTGAAAAGTCAAGATGACAGGCTTTAAAATCAAGTGCAGTCAATGTATCGTCAGTATGACAAATTAGAAAAGCAGAATATAAAAACGTTTCTCAGATTCACTTAATTCCAATACTTAACAATACGTTACAAGCAAGTACTGTAACCATTGTACCAATGCTTAAATCAATACCAAGTGCAGTCGCAAAGAATGTGATCATCAATGACATCAAAATCGAAACTGCATCCATATCGATAGTTGTCCCTAAAGGAAGAGTCAACGAAGTAATTTCTTCTGGAATGCCAATTTTTTCAGTTGCACACTTTAATGAAATGGGAATCGTAGCACTACTTGAACAAGTACCAAACGCATTCAATCCTGCAGGTGCGATATCCTTAAAAATTTGACCATACCACCATAAATAATAAACGCATATAAATAGAACGTAATATACAATGCCAATAATACTTGTCCTAATTGAAGCATTGTATCCACACCATTTGAATACATAACTGTAGCGATACATGCGAATACTCCAAATGGAGTCACATACATGATCTTACTAATAATAAAAGTAGAAATTTGATAAATGGAATCACGCAAATTAATAAATGGATCCGCCTTTTCCTGAACAGCCAAACATGCAAGTCCAATAATTACCGCAAAAGCTAATACTTAATGTATATTTCCTGATTCGAAAGCTTCCACTGGATTTGGCGGAATAATATTTTGTAAAGTATCCAACAACCCATTAAATGTCGCAGCCTCCACTTGTATTTTTGTCTTAACAATATGCACATTCTTACCCAAATGCAACACACGAGGCAAAACCAAACCTAAACCTGAAACTAAAGCCGTTGTACCCGTATACCATAATAAGGTATATAAACCTACCTTACCTGTTTTGGCAATATCCCCAATTCCAATGATCCCCATAACTAAACTTGTGAATACAAGTGGGGAAATCATCATTTTTAATGCCGACATATAAATAGTGGAAACCACACTCAATGCCCATATTTGCCCATTCCGGCATAATAATTCCAATAATAACACCGGCAATCAACCCAATAAAAATACCAAGCGTTATATTATATCCTTTCTTTTTTATACTCATTCTACAATAATGTAAATATTTTACCATATCATTACATAATTATAAAAATTTACATACGCTCTAAAAAAGACACTGCCTAAAACAGTGTCATTTGATTTTCTTCATCCAATCCCTCTAAAGCATTCATATCCGCTAACTTTTCAACTAATGTTTTTGAAAGCTGTGTACGCTTCAGTACATCTTCCTTAGATAGGAATGGTTTTTCTTCTCTTGCCTTTACAACAGACAAACCTACGTTTGAACCCAAACCATCAATACTTGTGAAAGGCGGAATAATCGCTTTTGGATCGTCTGGATCCACAATAAATTCAGTAGCCGCACTACGATTAATACTAATGTTTGAGAATCTAAATCCACGCAAAACCATCTCTAAAGCAAGTTCTAACGTATCATAAATAGCTAACTCTTTATCACTTGGCTTTTGTGTTTTATCCTCTTTCATATGTTTGATATCCGCCATTCTTTGGCGAATTGCAGCCTCACCCTGAATCATGGTCTGCACATCATAAGCATCACAACGTATACTAAAATACATACAATAATAATGTACTGGCATATGTACCTTAAACCACGCAATACGCACAGCCATCATAACATAGGCAACCGCATGGGCTTTAGGGAACATGTACTTAATTTTTGTACAAGAATCAATAAACCATTCTGGTACATTGTTCGCCTTCATTTCGGTAACCCACTCATCTTTTAAACCTTTACCCTTACGAACACTTTCCATGATCGTAAATGATAATTTTGGTTTAACACCATACCCCATCAAATCAACCATGATATCGTCACGACAACCAATAACTTCATTCAACTTACAAGTACCATTATCAATTAGATCTTTGGCGTTTCCCAACCAAACATCGGTACCATGAGACAAACCAGAAATTGTGACTAATTCCGCAAACGTTGTCGGCTTTGTAAGTTCAAGAATACCACGAACAAATGGTGTACCAAACTCAGGAATACCCGCGGCTCCTGTAACTTCATTATATTTTGTCGTATCGATTTTTAGTGATTCAGTTGTCGAGAATATAGCCATAGTTTCCTGATCATTCATAGGAATCTGACGAACATTCACCCCTGTTATTCTCTCCAACATTTTCATAGCTGTAGGATCGACATGACCTAAAATATCAAATTTTAAGATATTATCATGAATCTGATGGAAATCGAAGTGCGTTGTTTTCCAAGTCGCATTTGGATTGTTTGCAGGATATTGAACAGGCGTAAAATCATGCACATCCATATCCAATGGCACAACGACAATACCACCCGGATGCTGACCCGTTGTTCTTTTTACACCTTCACAACCCTTAGCCAAATCTACACGCTTTGCCTCATTAAAAGGCTCACACTCCATCTCTTCTTCATATCCTTTAACATAACCATACGCCGTCTTCTCCTGAACCGTACCTACAGTACCTGCTCTAAAGACGTGATCATCTCCAAATACTTCTTTTGTATAGGCATGGGCATTCGGTTGATATTCACCGGAAAAGTTCAAATCGATATCGGGAACTTTATCCCCCTCAAAACCTAAGAATGTTTCAAACGGAATATCCTGACCATCTCCACGCATGATTTCACCACAAACCGGACACAGCTTATCCGGCAAATCAAAACCAGACTTAGCTTCATCCCCATCTAAAAACTCATAGTGCTGACAATTTTTACATACATAGTGAGGTGTTAATGGGTTTACCTCAGTAATATTGGACATTGTCGCAACAAAACTAGATCCTACAGATCCACGCGAACCTACAAGATATCCATCATCATTACTCTTCTTAACTAGTAAGTGTGAAATATAATATACTACATAGTAACCATGACCAATAATACTATCTAACTCACGAGTTAAACGTTTCTCTACGATGTCTGGCAAATCATTTCCATACCATTGGTGAGCTGTTTCAAAACAAATATCACGCAACTTTTGGTCAGACCCCTCAATGTCAGGTGGATACAACTTATCTTTGATTGGAAAGATAGGCTCTGTTAATAACTTCAATTTATTTGTGTTTTCCACAACAACCTCATAAGCTACATCTTCACCCATCCATTCAAATGCCTTCAACATCTCATCCGTCGTCAACAAATGCTGATTGGGATTGCTCGTAGCTTTACGCGCTTGTTTATTATAAATATATAGAGGATGTCTAGCATTACCAATTGCCTTGGCATTAATATATACATCACGAAGACGTTTCTCATTAGGATTCACATAGTGTGCATCACTTGAAGCAATCACCATCTTACCCGCTTCTTTTGCGGTATCATAGATAAACTGCAAATACCACTTCAAATCATCCACATCTGTAATGCTTCCACGATCCAATAAATTCTTATAACACTCTAATGGCTGTAACTCAATGTAGTCATAATAGCCCATAGCTTCCAATAATTCTTTTTTACTTCGCGTATGCGCCAATTCAAAAATTTCACCATTCTGACAAGAAGAACCAATTAATAAGTTGCCGTTATCCCACTTCTTTGAGATTTCCTCCTTAATAATACGAGGCTGACCATTTTCTTTACCCATACTCACCAAATATTGTGTATGTGATAAAGTAATCAATTCAAACAATTCTTTTAAGCCATCCTTATTCTTTGCAAATACCGTCATATGATATGGACGATTTCTCTCATATGGTTTTTTCGAAGCGTATTTCTCACATCCACTTTCCATATCAACTAATGTATCTAAAGTAGCTTCATGTCCTAATTGATTCATCATATTATACATGACTTGTGAAAGTACATCCGCATCATAGTCGGCACGGTGCGCACCTTCACCATCATAACTCACACGATAATGACGACACACACTTCCTAGATTAAATCGCTTTTGATCATCCGGAAGCATCGCATACGATAGTGGCAATGTATCAATCACAGGATTTGTCAGTTCATCACGACCTGTTTTTCTGCAGGCTGCATTCATAAAGCCAACGTCAAATGTCGCATTATGTGCAACTAAAATAGAATCTCCAATAAATTCTAACAACTCATCTAAAGCATCTTCAATAGGTTTTGCACGATCTACATCATTTTGTGTAATATGCGTTAAATTTGAAATGTGGGCAGGAATTGTACGCTTTGGATTAATGAACCTCTGTAAACGTCCAACCTCTTCACGATTTTTGATCTTAACCCCACCAAATTCAATAATTTCATCACGCGTATTTGAAAGACCCGTTGTTTCTAAGTCAAACACGACAAATGTTGCATCTTCAAGTTTGCGATGATCATTATTATATACAATATGATATTTAGAATCTGCCACAAGCATTTCACAACCATACAACATTTTAAATTCACGATTCGGATCTTGTTTGACCAAAGCCTCAATCTTATGTTGTGCCATTGGAAAAGCCTGTACGACCTGGTGATCACACACACCGATAGAATCCATACCCCAGTCATAGGCAGTCTGAATAAATTCTTCGATTGCACAAACACCATCCATTTCTGAAAAATTAGAGTGAACATGCCATTCCGTTCTTTTTACTTTCGCATGATCTTCTCTTTTCTTTTCCTTTGAGATTTCTAATTTACGAACCATAAAAGAGTCGCACTTTGAGAATGAATCATAAACAACTTCACCCGTTAACACAACATGCATGCCTTTTTTTACCGCTTGAATCTCTTCAATAGGACATCTTGCCCCTTCAAAACGTTTGGCAACAATCGCATCATCATAATCACTGATATACAACATCTGCAAAGTTTTACCACTCTTCATAACACGATTATCAATATCGAAAATATGTCCTTCAATTTGAACATTTGAATAGCCCACTCGTAAATCTGCAATCTTATATGTTGTAGCTGATTCCTTCTTATAGCTGTTTGAAGAAGGATACTGCTTCTTAACTGGCTCTTGTTTAACAACTGGTGCACTCACTTGAACCTTTGCCGTTTCAATCTCTATATCATCTTCAACTTTTTTACACACAATTTCCTGCGTAATCCCTACATCCTCTAACTTTTCCATTAATGAAGGTAAAGCCAAATTTAAAGCAGCAAGACGAGACTCATCGCGTGTAGAAAAACAGATTGTATCATTTTCCAAATAAGGATGTAGAAAGCGAAAATCCTTCACATCACTATATTTTTCCACAAAATAATTTACATAACGATCCAGTTCATCCATTTCAATAACGCTATTCTTTGTGTGCATATGCAACTTTACATGAGTATGCAAAGAAAGCTGAAGCTTAGTAATGATCTGTTCATAAATTTCCAAAGGAATTACATTCTCAAATTCAATGTAAAAATCAACCATTTTATGCGCTGTATGAAATACAGGATTCTCATAAAAAGTCGCATTTTTAAAATACGCATATAATTCCGGATCTAGTAATTTCTCAAATACTTCCATTTTATTTTGCCATCTTTTCAAAAGCATCCTTAGCTGCTTTTTGTTCCGCCTTTTTCTTTGTGCTGCTCGTTCCCTGACCTAATAAAATATCATCTAAATACACACCCATTGTGAAGGTTGGTGCATTACTTGGACCTTTTTCTTCTAACAATTTATATTGAATTGTCTTTCTAGAATCTGCCTGAATCACCTCTTGTAAATGTGTTTTATAGTCTGTAACAGCCTCACTCTTTTCTTGTTTAAATACTGGCTTCATATATTTTGTCAAAATCTCGTCACAAACGGCATATCCCTGATCAATATAAATAGCTCCGATGCAAGCTTCAAATTGATCGGCCAAAATACTTTCTCTATGGCGTCCACCCGTTTTTTCTTCACCAACACCTAGACGCAAGAATTCATACCATCCTAATTGTCTATTCAATACGGCTAATGTAGATTCACACACTGTCTGTGCACGAAGTGTTGTCATTTGTCCTTCACGCATTTTGGGTTCCATCAAAAATAATTGTGTAGCACTCCAAATTTGTAAAACAGAATCTCCCATAAATTCTAAGCGCTCATTGTCTCCCATTTCACGATGATGTTCATTGGCATACGAAGAGTGTGTACAAGCTTCTAGATAAATATCTTCATCTTTATATTGATATCCATTTGCCTTTAACCAATCAATAAACTTTTCCATTTTATTCTTCTCCTTTTTTAAGATCTTCTAATACACAAGCAGGAACAAATCCCGAAATGTCCTGACCATATTTAAATAGTTCTCTTACGTTTGAACTTGAGTACAAACTATATTCAGGACGAGTAAATAAACATACTGTCTCAATGTCCTCATTCAATCTTGCGTTCATAAACGCCATGTTTTGCTCGTATGTACAATCCACACCATTACGAATTCCACGTACCAGCACAGTCGCATTCACACTTTTGCATGCCTCGACAACTAATCCCGACTGAATCTTGCATGTTACGTTTGACAAGTGCTTCGTTGATTCATTCAACCATTTTAATCTTTTTTCCTCTGTAAACTCATTATTTTTATCTGAGTTTGGCGAAATAAAGACCACTAACTGATCAAACAACTTACTAGCTCTTTCAATAATATCTAAATGACCATAAGTAACTGGGTCAAATGTTCCGCAAAATGCTGCTATTTTCATTCTTAATTCTCCTCTTTTTGATAATAAGAAATACGCGTAATACCATATGTCTTCTCTTTATATTTTATGAATGAAGCTATTTTTTCTGGCCACACCTCTTCTTGCAGGCTTTCCACTACAATAACTCCATCTGATTTTACAATATCCAAATCCTCTAATTTTTGAATCAACTTTTCATTTTCCTGTTTCGCATACGGAGGATCAATATAAACTACATCATACTTTAAAGTCAAACGCTCCAATACACTAAAAATATTTCCACAAATAATTTTGGTCTCTTTTTCTGCCTTTAAACTCTTTACATTCTCCTTAATGACAGAAATGGCCCCTTTATTATTGTCCACCAAAGTCGCATGATCCATTCCGCGACTCACAGCTTCTAAGCCCATATTTCCAGTTCCACTGTAACAATCTAAAAAGTTACCACCATCAAACATGTTCCCCAAACTTGAGAAGATGGCCCCTTTAATTTTATCTTGTGTTGGTCTAGTCGTATCATTTTTAGGACTTTTTAATGATCTAGACCCATATTTTCCCGCTACAATTCTCATGATAATCGATCCATCTCCCTTCTTCGGATTGCACAAATGCAGTTTTGTGCCAATCCCATTGTCAACATAATTGAAATCAAGCTTGTACCTCCACTACTTATAAATAGTAGGGGTACTCCGGTAAAAGGAATCAGGCTAGCCACACCACCAGCATTCAAAAAGAAGTGCATAAATAGATAAACGCCTGCGCCACCCAATATTATTTTGTACATATCCTCACTTGTTTTAAAGGCATAATAAAATAAGCGAAATTCAATAATTCCATACAGAATAACCAATCCAAACAAACCAAAGATACCTGTTTCTTCAATCAATACAGCTAAAATATAGTCATTGTCAGCCTGTGTTAAATAACCATATTTACGTGCCGAGTTTCCAATGCCTTTTCCAACAATATTCGAGCTTGCGATTCCATACAAAGAATTGGCTGGTTGATATCCATCCCCATAAACATCGTTATATGGATTTTTGAAGTTTTCAACACGCACCGCAATATGTGCAAAGGGCGTATGTTTTAAGATTTCATTTCCTATATTTGTAAATCCAAACAAAACAACGCCAGAAATAATTCCTCCATAAATAAGTACTTTTAATACGCGTTGTGTATGTTGTAAAACAGGATATTTTGGAATCATGATACAAGATATAAAGATAAATCCAATGATAACAGCGGTTCCTGTATCTTTTTGAAAAAGCACAATGATACATATACAAATAAATGCGGCCCACGCCCTTTTAAAGAGTCTACCCTTTTCCTTTAACATAATTGATTTCTTTTTTGCGCGATACAAGCATGTCGCACAAATAATCAGCAATAATGGTTTTGCAAATTCACTTGGCTGCAAAGATATACCGGCAACCTGAATCCAGGCATGGCTTCCTCCAATTTCTGGAAACGCAAATGGAAGTACCATTATGAACAAACAAAGTGGAACAATAAACCATTCTGCTTTTGAATACCATCGAAAGCGAAACAAACGATTCATAAACCACATGGCAATATATCCACATACGCAAAATACACTTTGTTTAACAATTACTTTTGGGACAATGTTAGGAGCATATGTCGTTTTTCCTACATTGGTTGATACAATCGTAAATGTTCCAATCAACAAAAGAAGCGACACCGCCCAATTAATATACTTATCACACTTTGGATCCAATGCGAAAAATGATAATTTTCCCTTCTTTTTTTGTTCGGACATGTAAATCCCCCCATCATAAATTCTATTTTAGCATATTTTCAAAAATCATTTGTCAATAATTCGAAAATGCTATAGAATGTTTGCGAGGATGATTACTATGAAAATAACAAGCAAAGATATTATATTGGATACAGACGAAAGAATTCGTATGCAAAGTGAACCTGTTCAATTGCCTTTATCAAATGAGGACAGAGAACTTTTACAGGCCATGTTAGATTATGTGCGTAATTCACAAGATGATGAAATTGCCGAAGCCGAAGGTTTACAGCCGGCCGTTGGTATTGCAGCTGTACAAGTTGGTGTTTTAAAACAAATGATTGCGGTTGTGATTCCTTATGAAGATGGTGTAGATGAAGTTGCACTAGTCAATCCTAAAATCATTTCCGAATCCGTACAAAACGCATATTTAGATAATGGAGAAGGTTGTTTATCCGTAAAAGGCGAACATCCAGGACATGTTTTCCGTCATGCAAGAATTAAAGTTCGTGGTTATGATTTGATTCAAGATAAAAATGTAACAATTTCAGCGGAAGGATATTTCGCAATTTGCCTTCAACACGAAATCGATCACTTATCAGGTACTCTTTTCTACGATCATATTGATGCCAATAATCCATGGAAAAGTGATGATGAGGCAGAAGTCATTTAAGCTTCTGCTTTTTTAAATCGCGTAGCTTTGCTATAATAACAATAGAGTCATTAAATTATAGAAAGAGGTCGAATATGCCAAAAACACAACAACAAGCGTTTGGGCATGCATCGAACAAAAAACCATATCATGCAAAAAATCACGTTGAAAAAGGTGATACTTTGATTTACGCCTTAGGGGGATTAGGCGAAGTCGGTAAAAATATGTATTGCTACGAACACGAAAATGAAATCTGTATCGTAGATTGTGGCGTTTTGTTTCCAGGTGATGAACTATTAGGAGTTGACTATGTAATTCCTGATTATCATCATTTGATTCGCATGAACAAAAAAAGAAAGTTTTTAGTAATTACCCATGGTCACGAGGATCATATTGGAGGAATTCCATTCTTACTAAAACAAGTCCAAATTGATGCTATCTATGCACCTCGTTTTGCGAAGGCTTTGATTCTTAAAAAGTTAAGTGAACATAAAGGACTAGAAAAAACAAAAATTATAGAAATTGATGAAAACTCAAGTATCTCAACAAAATACTTTAAAGTTGGTTTCTTCAATACCATCCACTCTATCCCCGATTCTTTAGGTGTACATATCACATGTCCTAATGGATCTATTGTCCACACAGGTGACTTCAAATTTGACTTAACTCCTGTTGGAACAAATGCAGACTATCAGAAAATGGCATTTATCGGTGTCACAAAACCAGACTTATTGATGTCAGATTCTACAAACTCTGGAGTTGAAGACTTCTCTATTTCAGAAAGAAAAGTTGCCAATGAAATCCAGGACATTATGCGTAAGACAAAACAGCGTTTAATTGTTGCGACATTCGCATCCAACGTACATCGTGTTGCTCAAATCATTGAAGCTGCTACTAAATTTGGTAGAAAAGTAATCGTATTTGGTCGTAGTATGGAAAATGTTGTCGATATTGGACGAAAGATGGGAACAATCAAAGTTAAAAATTCAGACTTCTTAAGTCCTGAAGAATTAGCTTATACACCAGATGATAAAGTTTGTATTATTTGTACAGGAAGTCAGGGTGAACCTTTGGCTGCCCTATCAAGGATTGCGAATGGTACACACCGCTTTATTCACTTAAAACCTGGAGATACAATCGTATTCTCAAGTAATCCAATTCCAGGAAACCAATCCAGTGTCAATCGTGTTATTGATAATTTATTTAGATCGGGTGCTACAGTATTGACAAAATCCATCTTAAATAACTTGCATACAACGGGACATGCTTCTAAAGAAGAACAAAAACTAATGTTACAGTTAGTTCGTCCAACCTATTTTATGCCAATTCATGGTGAATATAAGATGTTGATGCAACACCGTCAAACCGCAATGGAAACAGGTATTCCTAAAGAGAATATCTTTGTATGCGCAAATGGAGATATTTTAATTTTAAGAGATCACAAAGTACTACAAAGTGACTGGCGATACCAAGGTGACGATATTTATGTCGATGGAAATGATATTTCCGGATTATCCACTGCTGTTTTAAAAGATCGTCGAATCTTAGCCGATAATGGATTAGTTGCTGTTATCTTAGCTATCGATTCAAAAGAAAACAAAATCTTAATGCGACCAGTCATCGTGTCACGTGGATTTGTCTTCATTAAAGATTCACAGGGATTGATCAAAGAAGCTGAATATATTGTGAATAATTCTCTTCAAGAAAAGATGAAAGAGAAAACCACTTTCTCTGAAATCAAAAACTGTGTACGCTCTACATTAGAACCATTCTTATACAAGAAGACACATCGAAACCCAATTGTAATTCCAGTTATCTTGAATTCAAAACAAACAATGGAAGAACTTCAAAAGAATCGTAAGAACAATTTCCATGCAAGAAAACCAGGTAATCCGCAATTAGATAGGGTCGACTAAAAGTTGGCTTCAAAAATTGTAGGG
>SAMEA3387441__coassemble_1861_pt1 | contig 13699 bp, 9 predicted proteins | sample SAMEA3387441__metabat2_high_PE_020 | metagenome-assembled genome bin SAMEA3387441 (sample SAMEA3387441) | Felis catus | biome: Faeces | place: United Kingdom | collected 2012
TCAAGATTTTCGCATGTTTTTCTTTTCCATAATACCAGCCTAAATATTGTCCAATCTTGATAGACATATCTAAAGTTAAACCCTCATTTGCCTTACCACGAACTCCATCTGTTCCAAAATATTTACCCATTTCTAAAAACCTCCATTTATTACATGTACTCAACTACTATAATCAAGTTAAGAATATTTCTAAAAACTATGTAGTATAATATACATCTTTCTGTAAAAGTATAACACACCATAAAGTATCCTACAAAAAAAGAAAGAAGGATCTTAATCCTTCTATCCAATAACTTTAATTGTTTCACCAATCATTCTTTCAGCCCATACAGGATACAAAGCCTGTATATAATGAACTCCATCCTGTTGATAATACTTATCCTCACCATGATTTGTGATATCTGAAATATCTACATAATTCCAACCATTTCTTTGACACATCTCTTGTAATTGACTATTATAATCATCCGTTTTAGACCACTCAGAATGTTCTTCAACCGCAGCCGGCGTAGTACAAACAATAGAATTAATAAATATATTCGCATTGGGACAAATCTCTAAAACACCCTTTACTTTTTCTTCATACAAATCCCCATACGTTCCATTATCAGTCTTTAAATCCAATCCCATATCATTCACTCCATATGAAAAATAAATATTAGAAGGATTGATTTCTTTTAATGCCTCACTATAATCCGAAATATTCAAAATCGTGTTTCCTGCAGCCGCAAACACACGATTCCAAGGCAAATACCCATAAGACACAAATCCATATACACGAGAATCGCCATAAATGGCATAATCTTCAAACATAGAAAATACATCTAATGTCCCATCTTTAACCATGGTCAACTTTTCTTCAATACGCTTATCCGTTAAATGCTTAGACAATTCTTTTGTATCCAAACTCTCCTGTTCCTCAATATAAGACACACCCTCATTATGACTTTCACAACCCGTAAGTAAACAAATACATACAACCAAACCGATAATCCCAATTTTTTTCATGTTTATATCCCCTTTAGTCAAATTATATCATAGAATTTATGATACAATTGAAGTAATCACAATCAAATTATAAGGGGCATAGGAATTATGAAAAAGTATATATTCACCATTTTAAAAGGATTCGTTCTCATCGGATTCATTATTTTACTGTCCACAAATTTCTCATACGACAAAGACAGTACGAAAACTATGGAAGAAGTGCAAAGTAAAACCATAGAAAACATCAATCTTGATGGACTTAGCCAACAAGACAATTTAAGTATGAAACGATTTCTAGACTTAGATCCATCACAATATGAAAGTGTTATCTACTACAAATCCAACGACGCTATGAGTGCCAGTGAATTTGTCTTAGTGAAATTTAAAGACCATTCTCAACAAGAACCATTTAAAGAAACCATTGGAAAAAGAGTTAAAAATCAAAATGGCATCTTTGAAGGCTATGCACCACAACAAGCCGAACTATTAAAAAACGCTATTATTGATATTCATGGAAACTATGGCTTATATGCAGTAAAAGAAGATGCAAACACAATGAATGATCAATTCAAAAAAGTATTGAGTGAGGGGGAATAAAATATGGTATTCACAGATTTAATTTTTTTATTTTGTTTCTTACCCATTAGCATTCTACTCACAAAACTCATCAGAAACATAAAACTACAAAACATTCTATTAGTCGTATTAAGCCTACTCTTTTATGCATGGTCCAACCCAATCTATGTTGTACTACTTATTCTATCCATCCTATGGAATTACTTCACGGCATTTGAACTCGAAGCGCAAGATGATGAAAAAACTAAAAAAATACTACTCATTGTATCCGTAGTTGTTAACCTATTCATTCTTGGCTTCTATAAATATACAGGATTTTTAATGGACATACTCCACATACAATCCGATCTTAAAATCGCTTTACCCGTAGGACTATCCTTCTTTACATTCAGTGAACTCTCATACATATTCGATGTATATAACGATAAAAGTAAACCACAAAAAAACATCATACTCTTCACACTCTATGTAAGTTTCTTTGGAAAAATCAGTATGGGACCCATTGTTTCCTACCACGAAATGGAAGACCAACTAAGAAATAGAACCCTCTCAAAAGCACAATACGCATCTGGCATGGTTCTAATCAGTAAAGGTTTAATAAAAAAAGTATTGTTAGCCGACCAATTATCTTATGTCTACTCCATACTTCAAAATAACACTTCCACTCTAGGCGTATGGCTATTAGCCATTTCCTACATGCTACAAATCTATTTTGACTTCTCCGGCTATTCAGACATGGCCATTGGACTCTCAAAATTTTTTGGCTTTGACTTCAAACCAAACTTCGACCATCCATACACAGCCACATCTGTACAAGACTTCTGGAGAAAATGGCACATATCCCTATCCCAATGGTTTAGAGACTATCTATACATTCCATTAGGTGGTAATCGCGTAGACAAAAACACATACATAAGAAACATCTTTATCGTATGGTTCTGCACAGGACTCTGGCATGGCGCTAACTGGACATTCATTCTATGGGGACTCTATTATGGATGTCTTTTACTCCTTGAAAAATTCTTCTTAAGAGAAAAACTCGAAAAACTTCCAAAACCAATATCCCACATCTATACATTACTCGTAGTATTAATTGGATGGGTATTCTTTATGAGTCCAAATATCACAACTGCATTTTCAACACTTGGAAAAATGATAGGTATAGGCACAACAACATTCGCAAACAACCAAGCCAAGTTTATGCTAAAATCCTATTTCATAGTATTCGTACTCGCCATTCTACTCAGTACAAAAGTCTATGACAGAATTCAAATCTTTGTATACAACCAATACAAAATGAAAGCCGTATACACAACATGGACAATCTACATAATTCTATTAATTGTATGCATCGCATTTATTGTAGGAGGAACATACCATTCCTTCCTATACTTCGCATTCTAGAAAAGGAGGTCTAACATGAAACATAAATATTCAAGCATTATGGCAAGTAGCCTAACCAAAGTTGTTAGTGTAGCAGCAATAGCAACAATGACAGTAAACATCATCATTCCTGACCATAAACAATCCGAAACAGAAAATAGACCCCTACAAACCTTTCCATCATGGAATACAGAACACGTATTATCCGGGCAATACACAAAAGACTTAAATACATGGTTCTCTGATCAATTCGTATGTAGAGATCAAAACATACACATTAAATACTTGATTCAAAAAACATTTGGCGTAAAAGAAATACAAGACATATTCCTTACTAAACAAGGCCTTATAGAAAAAACAGCCAAACCCAACAAGGAACAACTCGAAAGAAATCTAAACGCCATAAACACATTTAAACAAAACTATCCAGAACTCAACGTAGGATTTGTGACTGCACCAAATGCTGTAAGCATAAAAAAGGAGTACCTGCCAAAATATGCAGTTACCCTAAACCAAGATAAACAAATGGACAACATCTATAGTAAATTGGATGATTCCATTGTTAAAATAGATTTGCGAAATACATTAAAAAAACACAAAGACGAATACTTATATTATAAAACGGACCACCATTGGACAAGCCTTGCATCCTACTATGCCTATCAAGACATAGCCAAAACATTCAATCTTGAAACAACCAAACAATCCGACTATACAATATATCCAGTCACGACAAACTTTGAAGGAACACTCGCCAACAAAACCGGAAGTGTAAACATCAAAGACGAAATCGATATCTATGTACCAAAAGATAAATGCGATTACGTCATCACAGACGAATCCACAAACAAAAAATCAAGAACCATCTATCACTCAGACGCACTAGAAACAAAAGACCAATACACAGTCTTTATGGGAGGCAACAAAGCCCTATTCCACATCAATGTAGACAACAACTCAAAAAGACACCTACTATTGATTAAAGATTCCTATGCGAATAGTCTAATACCATTCTTGATTCCACAATTTAATTCAATAACAGTAATAGACGCCAGATATTACTTTGAAGACTACAAAAGACTCATTAAAGACGATTTAATCACAGATGTATTATTTATGAATAACGCAAATACATTCGTGCAAGACACTTCCCTAGCCGACATGTTAGAGGCAAACTAAAAGAGCTTAAACGCTCTTTTTTAATATAATAAAATTAGAATTAATGAAACACCCAGAATAATATGACCAATACCTGCAATGCCAGAAATAACTGCAGATACTATATTTAAATCCAACACTTGAACAATACCACGAACTACTAACATAATAGCCGTTAGATTTAATCCAACATTATAAAACAACACCGCACGATTTGATTTAAAATTAACATTAAAAGAAACTAATCCAAGAATTAAAAAGAACATCATACCCAAGATAAAATAATGTGTATGAACAACAGACAAACTCGTCCAAGCAGTATAACCATTCATCTTTGTAAATTCACGATAAAATACTCCACCTACTAAAGCTAATACTGCATATATAATTGAATAGTTTATATAACGTTTCATAATATGAATACCTCCAAATCAAGTACATTATGGACCTATCACACTTAAACATCAACAGATATGCCCATATAAAAAGAAGGCAAGAATTAACTTACCCTCTAATTAAATTATTTATTTCTTCTACGCAATACTTCGACTGCACCTAAACCAATAATAGAAACACCCAATAATCCAGTAAACAATGTGCTTGAAGTCTTTGTACTTGTATTTACCTTCTTATTCTTCTTAACATCTTTCTTAACTGTGTTGTTTTTCTTTGTATCTGTTGTAGTTGTAGTAGATCCAGTACTTGGTTTAACAGCTGGTTTTGTTTCTGGCTTAACTGCTGGATTAGTTTCTGTGTTAGTTCCAGGTTTTCCCTCAGGCTTTGATTCTGGAGTTGTAGCCTTTACATCTTCATAAACCAACATATATGAAGAGAACTTATCTGTTTCAAATGTTCCATCTTCATTTACTGGAAGCTTTTCAAGCTTACCATCATGAGCACGTAATACATAGAACTTACGACCATCCTTCTTTAAGTTTTCAGGAATAGCTACCTTGAACGTCAATTTACCATCTGTTTCAGAAATCAAACCCTCATTCTTATCGTCAATTACTAATTCAATTTCAATATCAAATGCATTCACTACTTCAGCATCTGCTTTATCAGCATATGCCAACAACAATTTTTTATCAGATTCATTCACTTCATTTTTCACAACAGGCTTAAACTCAATCTTTTTACCTTCTTTAACTGCAGCATCATATTTCTTTTTTTGTTCTTTAGTTAAGCTATTCGCTAAAACTTCATTTGAATTCACACCTGAAATAGAAGCAGCATCTTTAGAACTAGAAGGTGCAACTACTGTAGAAAGTTCCTCTAAGTAAATACCGAGAACACAATTTGTATATACTGAATCATTAGCGAAAGTATAATGAATTTGCTCATCACTAAATGACAAACCAGATCTCTTATATCCACTAGGACATAAAGATTCTAACTCACCTGTGCTGACTATACCATCTTTATCCAAATCTAAATCTTGAGCATATGTATTTACAGATTTAATTTGAATTAGTTTTCCATTATCACTTCTATAGAAATTAATTGTAGTCGGAGTTTTAAATTCTCCTTTTTTTTATTACACATTTACTAAATATGAACCATTATCTTGTATATTACTTACCTCAAATGAATTTCCATCAAACACATAACCAACAGGAAGGTTTATTATATCAGACGCTTTAATACTATCTAATTTACCTCCAAGCTTTGAATTTGAATAAGTACTTGAATAAACCTCTTTATTCGTAGCACTATCAATATAATGTAATTTATAAGTAGTTATTTCTGGTATATCCCCCTGTTTTTCAGGCATTTTACATGCTATTGCACCATAAGTCAAATCATCAATTTGATATACATCAAAAGCTACTGGTCCACTACTAATAACGTAACCTTTTGGACTGAATTTTTTAATAACATAATCCTCAATTCCTGTAGTATCTTTACTATCGTATTCAAAAGTATGATACTCTACTTCAGAATGATTAAAATAATCCTCACCCATCATTGTAGTTTTTAAAATTTTAACCGTAAATTTTTTCATTACTGGTTTATCATTATTCTTTGCAAGATAAATGCGATACGAATCGGATCCAACACCAACAATACCCTTATAAGTACCAGCCCCTTTTTTATAATCTACATGATACCCATCAGGAACACAATTAATTTTTAAATACTGATACATACCACCATACATATACTGATCATCCTTAGATACATGAATTTTTTGACTAGTTTCTACACCATCTTTATTAATATATACAGTGTAATCTTCGGCTTCATCTTTAACAGTAACACATTTGATAACCCACGCATTATCATCTACCTTCGTAATCGATTCAATTTTATCAGTAGAATATCTTTCTTCAATATAATTCTTAATTTCTTTGTCAGTATAGTCGTACGGAACTTCTACTTCAGACATATATGTATTCTTTACTCCATCAAGATAAGAATCCAATTTAATAGATTTTATTTTATAAAGAGTTAAAGTATACCTATTTGCAGCTTCATTATAATCTATTCCATTGGTATCAACATATTTATATCCTTCTGGTATAAAATTTTCTATGATATAAAAGAATGCGTCATTACGAGTAGATTCAAATGTATCTTCATAATCTTTTTGCGTCTTATCTGAAAATACTACTTTTATTTTAAAAGTTTGCAACGCTTCTTCTGGTTTCTGCTCTTCCTTTTTTACCAAAACCATTTGCCATTCTGTATCAGAAACTTTATATAAGCTACTAGCAGCCCCCTTACCATCAATCACGTATCCTTCTGGAACACAATTTGTCACAATATAACTAGTAATATAATCATCTGTAGCATTTACATCAACGTCAAAACTAGTTGATGATGTTTTGCCGTCCTTAGTAATTTGTAATGTAATAGATTTCATTACAAGCTCATTACCAGGAACATTCTCTGTCGGTTGATCTGTAACCTCAGTTGCCTCTAGTTCTGTTGTTGGAACTTCATCATCAGCCAACACTGGCGTAACCATACCAGCTACAGTTACTGCACTCAACCCTAATGATAGTAACTGTTTCGTTAGTTTATTCATCTTCAAAACCCTCCTAATATATTTTGATTTTATAACCATAAAACCATTCCATCAACTATAATTAAAGCGTTTTCATGAAAAACCAATCATAAATCATCATATGAACACAAACTCACTTATCAATTAATAACAATTTTTCAAACGTGAAATTCAATTACCATTCAAAGAAAGCAGATCAGCTCTATATCCAATCCGATTTCCAAGATACATAACCTTTACAAAATCAATCCTCTTTACGAGCACGTTTACCGCTCACCGCTACACCTGCAAAGCCTAATACACCACCTAATGCATATAATCCTAATGCTGTTTGTGCTCCTGTATTTACATTTTCCTTATCTTCTGTTTCTTCAACATTCTTCATTTCTTCTAAGTAATCACTCAAATCATTGTTTGCCTTTTCTAAATCTAGTTGAGCCAAAACATACTTCTGACTTGCAACATCCAATGCTTTTACATTCTCTGTATTTAATGTATCCGCCTCTTCAAAAACCTTTATAGCTTCTTCATAACTTCTATAAGCCTCTTTCATCACATCCATCTTTTCACATAAAGACTTCACTAAATCACTATGCAATGCATAAGCCCCTACTGGATGTCCAGCCACAAAAGAATCAAATTCAGACTTAACTTCCTCAATCTCTAATTTTAATAATTCTAATTCTGCAACTCTATTGTTCATATTCTTCACAACTAAATCATTCGACACCATATTATTACTCATTTCAGGAATCATTCTTTTCAATTCCTGAATTCTAGTATTTAACGCAACAATTGAATCACTAGTACTATTCAATCTATTTTTAACAGATAAAGAAGCTTCATAATTATTGTTTATAGTATCCATCTCAGCTTTTTTACTTTCAGCAACCCCATCTGCTACATCTAAATCCCTAGAAATACCCTTTAAACTCTCACTTACATAACCCACTTCATTCTCTTTTGACAATACACTCGATTCCTTCTTACTCAAAAGTATTTTTGCAACATCCAATACACTTTCCTTTTCTTTTAATACATTCTTAGAAATCTCTAAATTATTATACGCAGTCTCTAACCCTTTATTTACTTCCTCTAAAATCCCATTTCTCTTGTTCAATTCCACCTGAGCATTCTTAACTAAAGCTTCTTTATTATTTACATCAACACCAGCTTCAGCCCTCTCTTGTTTAACACTCTCGACCTCTTGTTGAGCATGAACCAAGTCTAACGACTCCTTATTGGATTTCAAAGCCTTTAAACGATTCAACTCATTTACAACATTCAATGATGCATCATCCATACACAAGTCATCCAAATTCTTTTGTTTATCACGAACAACTTTAGACAATCGATCTACCTCATTTTGAGCCATTCCTACTTTGTTTTCTGCATCTTGCTTATTCACTTCCATAGAACTCTGCTTATTCTGTTTCTCAGTCAATAAAGCATTCTGCGCATACAATTCATTCTTTAACCCATTCAAAACCACATTCGCATCTTCATATGCACCATCCGCATTCATTAATGAATCATAATATTCATTAAACTGTGATTCAAACTCATCTATTGTAAGTAAACTAGCAGGATCCAAACGATAGAACACCTGATTTGAATTTCTACTATATCCATTTGAAGTTTTTCCCTCAATCCACGCTGTACCAGTTACATTATATTTTGAATTTAACATGTTCGTATAATGTCCCACCTGAACCCAACGAATATCTGGAAAATTCAAAGCCTCTACAATTTCATTTGCCTTATCTAAATCAATATAATTTCCTTGAGAATCTCTAATATCATTTATATCCCAACCCTTCTGTTGAAGATAATCATACACAGCCTTCTCCTTTGTATACCAACCAACATAAGGATCTTCATATTCAACTGCAGCATTTTCACCAACACGATATAATTTCGTATGACCATATTCCGTTTTAGCCATTTGATTTACCTGTACCTGAGAAACCGCAAACATTTCTGCATTCACCTTTAAAGAATCCAACCCCTTAAAATTATCATCCGAAGTACGTAACGCATTTCCCGTTCTAACCATAGAAATTGCCTTTTTAAAGTTTTCTAAACTCGTCGCATCATTTTCATCACCAATCTTGGTATACTTACTATTCTGTTCCAATACCTTTAATGCATTTGTATACCCATACGTTTCAAAGAAACCCTTAGAACCTAACGCAATCTTTTGACTCACCTGCTCCTTATCCATACGCAATTGATTCACAATCTTTTGTTGTGTATCCACATCCAATTGAGCCTTATCTACATTGAATTGTTGTTCTTCAACATCCCTTTTCGCATCATCCAAAGCCACTTGAACATTTTTTAAAACCTCTTCCATGCCTTGCTTAGCCTCTACAGCCTTCGCCAATTGATCCTTAGCCACATTTAAATCCTTTTCAAGACTCACTATGGATTCATTTAAATTCAACAATTCATTTTCCTTTGCCCCAATCTGAACCTCTAAATCACGAATCTCATTTTCTATCGCAGCAACATTTGCCTCAGCACTTAATACAGCATCCTCTTTACTTTGTTGAACTCTCAACGCAACCTGCAAATTATTTTGAGCAACACCCAAAGCATTCTCTGCTTCTACAACCTGCATTTCATATTCTTCCTTTAATTCTGGATCACTAGCCCCATTATAAATTTCTAGCTTTTCATTATAATCCGCATTCGCAACATCATATTCATTTTGAGCATTCAAAGCATCATTCTTAGCCTTCATGAACTCAACCTTTGCATTTTCTAGAGCAGACTGTAACCCCAATACTTTAACCTCGACCTCTTCTTTTGCATTTGAAAGCACAGTCACTTTATTTGTTGCCTCTTGATAAGCTACTGTTGCACTCTCTAATTGAGTCTTTAACTCATTTATACGTTGTTCAATCTCTTCTTGTGAAGTATTTGCCAATAAAGATTCATATTCCTTCTGTTTTAAAACTAAATCATTTTGTGCCTGCAACAACTCCTTATTCGCACCCTCAAGCTTTGATTCTAAATCCTTCTTTTTCGTGTTCGCCTCTTTTAAAGCCGCTTGATTCACTTCTAATTCTTGAATCTGTTTTTCTAAAGCCGAAACAATCGCTTCTTGAGCATCATCCTTTGCACTTAAATAATTTTTTTCAGCCAATTCTCTATTTGATACAGCCAAAGCATAATCATTCTTATTATAAATTTCATACGTTTCTTGAGCCATCTCAAACTCTTTTTTTGCCTCATTTACCATATCCAAAGTATTCTTGATCTGTTCTTCTAATAATTCCTTCTGCGTTTTTTTAACCACAACTTCTTCCTTATCTGACAAAACCTTCATGGGCTCTTCTTTCGCAAATACACTCATTTGACCAACCTGTGTCATAACCATACTAGCTGCTGCTAATCCTGTTAATGTTTTATTCCTATTTTTCATTTCTATACCTTCTTTCTAAATCAATCTCAACTCGACAACTATATTTTTCTAACTCATATTTCTGCCTCCTCACTAAATAAGACGAAACAGATTTATAATTGGTTGTATACAATTCAATTTTTTTAATATAAATGATAAAGACTATCCATAAAGTTATATAAATCCATACAAACAGATTTCAAATTTTCAGGATCATTCACATACATAGCACCTGCTTCGGCAAAAAACTCCGCTGGATCCGTAGCTCCATATGTCCCAACACAATCTGTATAATTTTGATATAAACTCTGTAATTGTGCACCATTTGAAATACCATAATCTCCATATCCAGATCCGCGCGCAAAATCAAATATATGACTTAACTCATGACTCACTGCACTTTTTTGACCATAATCCTCATCTACATCAATCTGTAATGTTATTGAAAAATCATCCGATGAAGCATATGCATATGCAGTTCCTTGTCCACCAGCTGTTACATCCACTCCATCAGCTATTGCGATATTCATAAAATTCTTTGGCTCACAAATATTGATCATGCGACAATTACTCAATATAACATCCGGCTGTGTTCGAACAAACAAATCCATATACTTCTTTACATCACCAATTTTTAAAGAATTACCAGGAATCACACGAATTGTTGGTAAACCATCCAAAGTGATATATTCATCCTCGACAATCTGGTTATAAGCCTCTTCTTGAAGTCTTAACATTTCATTATATTCATTCTGAGCAGTCTTATAAGCTGAATACGTAGGATATAATTCAAAAACCAAAGCCATTGAAATCAAACTAATCAAGCCTAACTTTAAACGATGATTTGTCTTTGGCTTATTTTCATTCACATAATTTCTACACTCCAATATTTGTTTATAAGAAAACTCATTAAAATGCTTCTCATACGCAATACGCTTACCCTCTTCATCCAAACCATCAATACGAATTAACTCTACCTGACTTAAAGTACTACGAATATATTCAAATCTATATTGATCAGGATCTACTTCCTTGCAATAAAGAAGTACTAGAATAAGTAACATACTCAATACTGCAACCGTTAAACATAGTTTCAAATCAAAATGATTAATAAGCGACTGATCCATGATGGTAATTTCTTTATTCACCAATAAATCCTTATACCAATACATCAATCCAAATACAACTGAAAACACTAAACCTGAAAACATAACTTTACTTCTGTTCATATAAAATTTCTCCTTCTGTTTTGTCTTACACTATTAAGACGAAGAAGAAGTAAGTATGGTTATATCTATGATCAATAAATTTTATTTTTTTCTTCTAATACAAATAAAATGAGTGTTTTTCGTTAGCATAAAAAAATAGATACATTTCTGTATCTATTCAACAAAGTCTATAAAATCCATTTTTAAATAACTACCATAGTATTTTTTTCCATCCTCAATTGGCTCGTTTACTTCAAGATGAGTTAGATACCCATCTCGAATCTCGATAGTGCTACTTGAGTCTGATTTCTGTTGTGTAATTATTTCATTTGAATTGTCTGTTTTCCATAATGCAAGATTATACTTTATTCTTTTTACATCTCCATCTTTTTCAAAGTTAGCTTCATTAATATTTTCCTTATCTAAAATGCGAACTTTATCTAGAGCTTCAATTCGAAAATTTTCATCATTATGTTCTAGTCTTCCCGCAGCTCTCAAGCAAGCAGCATTATAAGTATCAGGTTTAAACATAGCCTTCTCTCGATAATATGATTTGGCGGAAAGTATATAACAATCTTCTATATCACTACTATTAAAAGATGGAGTTAAATATTCTCCAAATTGACTTTCATCAATTGAATTGAAGTCAACTGGTGTAGTTGTTGTATACTTTTGGCATTGATCATCTTTATAATGGAAAACATAATAATAACCAGCTTCCTCAGGAACCGTAGATGTAGCAATCGAGTAGTATTCGTCCTTATTATCCGTATTTTTGATGTAAACATCATATTCAAAATAATTATCAGGATAACTAATCACACCTTTTATATGAAACGATTCAAGAGTATCCAACTTTTCTGTAGCCTTTACAATTGTATTATAGTTGCTACCACTTAACGCACCCAATATAAAGAACATTAGAGTCGTTGAAAGAACAACAATCAAAGCTTTAGAAATCGCTGTTTTTCGAAGCCACCAACCAAGGATACCAGACATATTGTCGTATATTCCTACTTGTTGAGGCATACATCTTATTGCTTCAACAATTGTATCCACAGGCACATGACATGAAATCATTTTTGACATTTGATCATTTAAAAACCAACTTAAAAATGACATAGATCTAACATTTGTATCGCTTAAAGTATTCATTATTTTCTTTCTGGCATAAGCCAAATTATCTTTTACAGCATTCTCACTTACACCAAAAATATCAGCAATTTCAAAAATACTCATATTTTCAAAATAATACATCATTAACATCAAACGTTGTTTTTCCGTTAAGAGATTTAAAACGCTTTGTGTAGTATCTTGAATCTTTTGAACATTCATAAATGATTCAAACTTAAACGGCATTTTATCATTTCGAACATTGGCATCAAATTCAATTCGATCTTCTTCATCTACATAGAAACTAGAATTTAAAGATGAATTCTTTTCATATTCAATTTGATTCAATAAATGTTCTGAAACCTTTCGACCAAACCAATGTTCAAACATTCCATCATCCATCAATTGATCTAAATTCTGAAAAGCCAATATATAAGATTGTAAAACTATATCCTTAGCCAATGCTTCATCATTAACAACCTTATACGCAAAATAAATTGCCTTACGCTGTGTTTTTTGAACAATCTCGCTAATGGCTTGAGCATCCTTTTTTCTTGCTCTATTAATTAAGTCCTTTTCCATATTTCTCCTCTAACACCTTGTAACCCTACTTCTTTTATTTATGAAAATAAAGATGCAATCATCTGATTACATCTTAAATCAAAACTAGTCCCTATTTCTTTTGCATATTAGCTATAGTTATTTCATTTTTATACTCAAAATCTATATGACTATGATCTGTATATTTTTTTAAATATCCATCCTTATCGATTGTAACAGTAAGATTGAAAGTAATATCTTTGTGTTCTTGAATATTGCCTTCATCATCAATTGATAAATCATATGTTTGATAAG
>SAMEA3387441__coassemble_1948_pt1 | contig 11863 bp, 8 predicted proteins | sample SAMEA3387441__metabat2_high_PE_020 | metagenome-assembled genome bin SAMEA3387441 (sample SAMEA3387441) | Felis catus | biome: Faeces | place: United Kingdom | collected 2012
AAATTTTTCACAAACATTTAATAAGTTATAAATCTTTTTTACCTAAAAGCGTTTTCAGGTCAATTTACTCTTTTTTTAACAATATTTATGTGGTATATTTATGATGATTAATAATGAGTCTATGGAGGACATATTATGGTTAAAAGAATTGGTATTTTGACTTCTGGTGGTGATTCACCGGGAATGAATGCTGCAATACGCGCGGTAACACGTGTTGGATTAAATAGTGGTCTTGAAGTATTTGGTATTTACAATGGTTATAAAGGAATGGTTGAAGGTTATATTGAACCATTAACTCGTGAAACTGTTGGAGATATCGTAAACAGAGGTGGAACTATATTAGGATCAGCTCGTTTACCAGAATTCAAGGACATCGAAGTCAGAAAAAAAGCAATCGCTCAATTAAAAAAGAGAGGTATTGAAGCCGTCGTGGTTATTGGTGGTGATGGTTCATATCGTGGAGCATTATCTTTAACAGAAATGGGCATTAACTGTATCGGATTACCTGGTACAATTGATAACGATATTACTTGTACAGATTATACGATTGGTTTTCAAACAGCTTTAGAAACTGTAGTTGAATGTGTTGATAAACTAAGAGACACTTCTAATTCACATCACCGTTGTTCTATTGTTGAAGTTATGGGAAACCGTTGTGGAGACTTAGCGTTATGGTCAGGTATTGCTTGTGGTGCCGAAATTGTAGTAACAAGTGATACAGGATTTGATGAACAAGATGTCTTAGATCGTTTAAGAGATATCGATATTATTAAAAAGAAAAAACACTCGATTGTTGTAATTAGTGAAAAGATTACTGATGTAGATCAATTTGCAAAAAAGGTTAGTTTGAATACGGGCTTTTCAGGAAGAGCAACTGTTTTAGGCCATATTCAACGTGGGGGATCTCCATGTCCATTTGACCGTTTGTTAGCATCACAAATGGGGGAAAAAGCTGTAGATTTATTGATGCAAGGCATTGGTGGACAATGTATTTCAATTCGTGATAACAAGATTATTTCTTATCCAATTGAAGAAGCATTGAGCATGCCACAAGAATCTCGTAAACCACTAATGAATTTATTTGATCGTTTGGTTTAGGATATATTAGAAGGAAGGATATACATATGAGCAAAAAAACAAAAATTATTTGTACTATTGGTCCAGCTAGTGAGAGCAAAGAAGTTTTAACAAAACTTGTTGAAGCTGGAATGAACATCGCACGTTTAAATTTCTCTCATGGAGACTATGAAGAACATGCGGAACGTGTTAAACGTATTCGTGAGGTTAGTAAAGAAACAGGAAAACCTATTGGTATTTTATTAGATACTAAAGGTCCTGAAATTCGTTTAGGTGATTTCGAAAATGGTGGATGTAATTTTGTTGAAGGTGACGAAATCGATTTAGTAAAAGATGAAGTTTTAGGAAACCACGAAAGATTTACATTACGTTGTCCGGAAGTATTTAACGACGTTAAAGTTGGTGATTACATTTTAATGGATGACGGAAAAATGAAAGTCACTTTTACTGAAGTAACTCCTGATCGTATTCATGGTGTTGTAAACAACCCTCACTTCTTAAAGAGTCGTAAAGGATGTAATTTACCAGGCATTAAGTTAAGTATGCCATTTATTTCTGAAAAAGATGAATCAGATATTCGTTTCGGATGTAAAATGGATGTTGACTATATTGCAGCAAGTTTTACTCGTCGTAAAGATGATGTATTAGCAATTCGTCAAATTTTGATTGATGAAAATAAAGATATGATTCAAATTTTCCCTAAAATTGAAAACCAGGAAGGTTTTGATAACATCCGCGAAATCTTAGAGGTTGCAGATGGAGTAATGGTTGCTCGTGGAGATTTAGGTGTAGACGTAAGTTTAGAATTAGTACCTATTTATCAAAAACGTATGATTGCTGCTGCAAACGAAGTTGGTAAACCAGCTATCACTGCAACACACATGTTAGAATCTATGCAGGAAAATCCTCGTCCAACACGTGCAGAAGCAAGTGACGTGGCTAACGCTATTATGGATGGAACAGACTGTATCATGTTATCTGGTGAATCAGCTGCAGGTCATTACCCAGTTGAATCTGTTCAAACAATGACTAAGATTGCAAATGCTATTGAACCAATGATTCCTTATAAAGATCGTTTGAAAGCTAATGTTAAATCAAGTAAACGTACTTTAAACGATGCAATTGGTATTTCAGTAGCTGATACTGCATTGGCAATTGATATTAAATGTATTATTGCATTTACACAAAGTGGAAATACAGCTCGTCGTCTAGCTAAATTCCGTCCATGTGCTCCAATTTTAGCTGTTACATTTGATGAAGTGACTCAACGTAGTTTATTACCAGTTAATGGTGTAACTCCAGTCGTTTCAAATATTCAAAATAATAAAGAAAATGATATTGATTTAGCTCGTAACTTAGCATTACAAGCTGGATTCAAAACAGGAGATCACATCATTGTTGTTGCTGGATATCCAATCGGATCAGGCAACACAAATATGATGCGTATTGCTCAAATCTAGTTAACATTGCCCTCATTTTGAGGGCTTTTTAATACAAAAAAGCTGTGGGTTATTCCACAGCTTTTAATGAATCAACCATTTGAATGTTATTTAATTTTTTATGCATGCACAAATTGATGATTGCATTGAAAACAATTGTCATCACAAAACTAATCACATAAGATATTGAATTGATTGTTCTACCAAACATAATATCATCCATTTCAGCTAAGTTCATAATTAAGTGATGTAATGCTACACCAATTACTAAACCAATCAATGAACCTAAAATAGTTAATAGAACGGTTTCACGATTGATATATGCATCTACCTCTTTTCTTGTAAAACCAAGAACTTTAATTGTTGCAATCTCACGTTTTCTTTCGGAAATATTAACATTGCTTAGATTGTATAAAACTACAAATGCAAGACATGCTGCTGAAATAACAAGTACAACAACGATATAGGAAATACTACTAATCATGTCTTTAAAGTTTTTTTGTAGAGATGAATAGAAAGTTACGCTTTGCACACCGTCAATATTCATAATTTTATTACCTAAATTTCGTTCAAACTTCTTAGTTGTTTTTTTAGACTTAATTAAGTAAATATGCGTTGTTTTTGCATTTGTATTCCAACTCTTGTATAACGATTCACTTGCATAGATGTGGTGGCCAACATAATTTGTAAATACACCCTTGATTTTAGCTTTAATAACTTTATTATTGGTATCTTTTAATGTAATCATGTCTCCAGCCTTTTTGTTCAATTTAGTAGCCATTTTTTGAGATATTAATACTGAAGAATCATCAAGATCAAATTCTTTGTTACCGTTAAATAAAGTACAGAAATCTTTAAATTTATCATGATTTGAAATAATATGGACCGTAGTAGAAAGGTCTTTATTGTCAATCTTCGTAGTTACCGCAAGATGATCTTCCTCATATACATCTTTAATCCCCTTTAAAGAATGTATTTGAGATGTCATTTCACTTGATTTGGCTGAAATTGTGGCATCATAGTGATAGATGACATTATATTGTTGGTTTACAATATCTGAAATACTATCATTGATACCAAAGCCAGCCACTAATAAGGCAGAACATCCTGCAATTCCTATAATAGTCATGAAGAATCGTTTTTTATAACGGAAAATATTTCTTGCGGTTACCTTCTGTAAGAAAGAAAAACGTTTCCATATAAGTGGAATTTTTTCAAGCATAATTTTCTTACCAGCTTTTGCAGCTTTAGGACGCATTAACTGACTAGGCATTTCAATTAATTCACTATAAATAGAATATAGTGTGGCTAGTAAAGTAATACCAGTTACAGAGCCACTGGCTAATAAGATAAGACCAGGCTGGAATAAAAAATGAATTTTTTCAATGTTATATAAAGTGTTCCAAGCATTAAAGATGACAGTTGGGAACAAATACATTCCTAAAGAACATCCTAAAATAGATCCTAAAACACTTGCACTAAATGCATAGATTATATATTTAAGTGCAATATGACTTTTTGAATAACCAAGAGCTTTTAAAGTTCCCATTTCATTTCTTTGTTCATCAACCATTCTTGTCATCGTTGTCATGCAAACTAGAGCAGCCACTAAGAAGAAGAATACAGGGAATACTTTGGCAATACCATCCATACGGTCTGCACAGGCTCCATAATCACGATAAGAATAATGGGAGTCACGATCTAAAACAATCCATTTACCTCTCATCTTATCAATTTCTTCTTGTGCCTCATTTATTTCTTTTAAGGCATCGTGTTTTCGAACATTAAACTCTGCTTTAGATAGTGCTAGCTTTTCAATGTTTGAATTTATTGCATTTTTGGCATCTTGAATTTTGGATACTCCATCCTCATATTGAGATTCACCATTTATTAAATTAACATAGGCACTGTTTAATTGATTTTTTGCATTTAATAACTGATTTAACTGAGATTGTAATTTAGCCTTTTTTGCGACACCTGCTTGGATTTGGTCGATCGCATCCTGAAGTTGTGGTATAGCCGCTTCTAACTCAGCTTTTTTAGCTATTGTACTGTCAATTTCAGCGATTTTTCCTTGCAGATATACTTTTCCATTGTTTAGGTTTTCAATTACTTTATTCTTTATAGCTTCAGATGATTCATCTGTAGTAGGTGTGTTTTGAGCCTTTTCAATTGAGATGTCTATCAAATGAATAGAATCTTGAATCATTTTACGTTGCATATTAAGGTCATCCATTGCGGCATTAATTTGATTCAAACCATTTTCAGCTTGTTCTTTCTGAGACAATAACTCAGGAAGTTTTTGTTCACTCTCTTCAATTTGAGCAATCGCATTTTGTAAAGTAGGAATATTATCTAATAATTGTAAATTTGCATAATATTCATTCCACCATTGATCAATTTGATTTTTAGAATTCTGAAGCTTAATTTCATTACTTTGAATCTCTGCAAGCCCCGAATCAATCTTATCTTGAGCATCATTTAATTTATTTTCTGCATCATTCAATTCATCGTTTGCTTCCTGTTTTTTTCCATCTAATTCAGATTGATAAGACTGAATACGTACATCGATTTGTTTGTTTGCGATTTTTTTGATTCTTTTTAATACAGGATCAACAACATCAAAATATGCATCGCTATAACAATCTAATTCTTTTGCACCCTTAACACAAACATCAACTTCTGTATAATAATCCTTTAAAACATTTGAATTTTGTATATATATAAAAGAGTTTACCGTTCCTGATCCAATATTACTTGATCCTTTCTCATAAGATAAGTAATTCGGATTATAACAAGTACCTACAATTTTATATTTTGTGTTTTTCAAGGAGTTAGATAAAGCTTCATCTGTACCACTCTGTAATTTGATTGTATCTCCAATATGGAAAGTACCATATAATTTATTTGTAGCAGAGCTAGCCTCAATCAAACACTCATTTTCTCTTTCAGGCATTCTTCCTTCGACTACACGGATCTTATTCATCTTTTGATCAATCTCATAAGAAATGACTTTAATAACCATTTGTGTTGAATCAATCTGAGACAATGTATCCATTGAAAAGTTTGGCTGTACGGATTTGACACCTTTTAATTTTTGAATGGCCTTTACATCTTTCTTGGTAAGTCCCAAAGTTGAATAGATTTGTATATCTTGAACATTATATGTATCAAAATACATATCGGCACTGTTTTTCATATCCGGTGCACTCGCTTTAATTCCGGCAAAGAATGCCACACCAATTGCGACAATACAAAGGATAGATAGAAAACGACCGAGGGAGATTTTAATTTCACGGAAAATATCTTTTAAATAAGAAGAAGGCATATTAATACTCTATGTCATTTACATCCATAGGATGCTCATTACATGTAATACTTTCAATTTTTCCACTACGAACTTTAATGACCTTATCTCCCATTGGTGTTAATGCTAAGTTGTGGGTAATAACTATGACAGTTTTATTTTGCGTTCTACACGTATCTTGTAAGACCTTAAGAACTTGTTTACCTGTTTGATAATCCAAAGCACCTGTGGGTTCATCACAAAGTAAAAGCTTTGGGTTTTTAGCTAATGCTCTTGCGATTGCAACACGCTGCTGCTCACCGCCAGAAAGCTGGCTAGGGAAGTTGAACATTCTATCTTTTAGTCCAACAAGTTCTATAGTTTCATCTGTATCAAGTGGTTTCTTACAAATTTGTGTTGCAAGTTCAACATTTTCGCGAAGAGTAAGATTTTGAACTAGATTATAAAACTGAAAAACAAATCCAACATCATATCTTCTATAAAGTGTCATATCCTTTTCTTTATAAGAACTGATTTCACGACCATCTACAATGATTCTTCCTTCACTGACAGTATCCATTCCACCCAGTAGATTTAGGATAGTACTTTTACCAGCACCACTGGCTCCTGCGATAATCACAAACTCGCCTTGTTGTATTTCAAAACTCACATTATCTAAGGCATGTATGTCGATTTCGCCCATATGATAAGTCTTTTTTACATTTTCAAAAGAAATGAAAGCGCTCATATAAATCACCTCAAACTAATTATATCAGACATTTGAGAAAATTAATATTTCATGTTAGGATTAGGATGATTTCGAAAAAAGGAGGGTTTTAATGAAGGCTCGAGTATTGACAGAAAGTGGTTGTGGATTAACCAAACAAGAAGCACAAGCGTTAGGAATTGATTTTTTACCTTTACAGGTTCAAATAGAAGATAAAACATATTTAGATGGGGTGAATTTAACAGTAGAAGAATTAAATTCATTCTTAGAAAGAGGCTTTATGCCTCAAACAAGCATGCCACCATTAGGCGATATTGAGGCTTTATTAGAATCATATAAAAATAATGGTATTACGGATGTTATTTTGATAACTCTATCAAATGGATTATCAGGAACAAATCAGGCAATACAGGCATCTGGTAAATGGCATGGGGTTAAAATTCATACATTAGATATATATACTACTTTAGGTGTGGAAAAATATTTGGTGTTATCAGCTCAAAAATTAGTTGAACAAGAAATACACCCAGAAGAAATCATTTCACGTTTAAAAGACAGTGTAGATCATTCACGTGGTTTTTTAATTCCAGAAGATTTAGATCATCTAGCTAAGGGGGGACGATTAACTCCAATGGCAGCTAAGCTTGCAGGAATGTTGAAAATCAAACCAATCTTGGAAGTATCTAAAAATACTGAAGGAAAAGTCGATGTTTTTGATAAAGTACGTACAATGTCCAAAGCTATTAAAAAAGCTGTTAAAGTGATTTCAAAAGATGCGAATGCACAAGATTATGAATTTTATGTGTTAAACGGAGAAAATCAAGAAGGTACACAATTGGTGATTGATGAGCTACACGATGTGTTTGGCGAAGACATTCAAATTCATATAGATCCAATGTATGCCGTTATTGCAGTACATACAGGATTAGGTGCTGTAGGCGTTCAATTTGTGAAAAAAGTAAAGGGGGCCTAGTTATGAAGATTGCATTTGTGACGGATACCGGAACAGGCCAGCATCCAGACTATTGGAAAGAAAAAGGAATTTATTGTCTTCCATTACAAATTACTTGTGATGAAGAATCAAAAGATGAATATACAGAAATTACATATTCTGAAGTGATTCAAAAATTACATGAAAAAAAAGTGTTGAGAACATCCTTGCCTAGTTTAGGTAAAATTCAAGATTGTTTTAAAGAATTAAAAAATGAAGGATATGACACAATTTTTGCGGTTCCTATTTGTCGAGGATTATCCGGAACATTGGATTCTATGGAAATGATTGCGAATCAATTAGAAATGAAATTTGTAGGCGTTGATTGTTATTGCACAGCGGTTGAACAAGGATGTATGATTGAAGCAGCTAAAAAGATGTATGAAGCAAACATTCCAATTGATGAAATTATTAAAAAACTACAAAACATTGCGGATAGTTGTGAAACTGTGTTGTTGTGTGATGATTTAGATCATATGAAACGTGGTGGAAGATTGACACCAATGGCTGCGGCACTAGGTGGTTTATTGAAAATCAAACCTGTTTTACACATTGATAAAAGTACGAATGGAAAAGTAGATGTATTAGATAAAGTTCGTACAATGAAACGTGCTCAAGATCGTGTTATTAAACATTTAAAAGAATTAAATGTAAATTCTAATTATACATTTATTGTTGCGCACGTAGACGCGTTAGAAGCTGCAAAAGAATATGCGCAAAAGATTGAAAACCAAATTGAAGGCGCTAAAGTAAAAGTAATCAATTTAGTAAGTGCAGTTGGAATTCATACGGGACTAGGCTGTCTAGCTTTACAAGTATTTAATGAAATGAAAGAGCAATAGGAATTGAGTGTGTGAAATCATTCAATTCCTTTTTGTTTTTATGCTTTTGGCTTTAGCTGGTTGAGTACGAAGTACGAAACAACAAAACCACCTGCTATGCGGGTGGTATCAAAAAAATGTTATACAAAATAATCACCATTCTTTCTATAATGAAGGTGTTCAAGCTATCAAAATAAGAAAGAATGGTGATTATAATGGCTAATAAAGCAAACTCTTTAGCACATACAAAATGGATGTGTAAGTATCACATCATTTTCACTCCAAAGTATAGACGAAAAGTGATATACAATCAATATCGAAAAGATTTAGGTGAAATATTGAGAGAATTATGTAGATACAAGCATGTAGAAATAATAGAAGGACATTTGATGAGAGACCATGTACACATGCTGGTTATAATCCCTCCATCATTATCTGTATCAGCATTTATGGGATATCTGAAAGGGAAGTCAGCATTAATGATGTTTGACAGACATGCAAATCTGAAATATAAGTTTGGAAACAGACATTTTTGGAGTGAAGGATATTATGTAAGTACAGTAGGATTGAATGATGCGACAGTTGCAAAATATATTCGAGAGCAGGAAATGCACGATATAGCAATGGATAAAATGAGTGTAAAAGAGTACGCAAATCCATTCTCAGAAGCAGAGCAACAGGCATATAAACAAGAAAAAGCAAAGAAAAGGAAATAGTAAAAAATGAAGCCCTTTGAGGGCTGGCGAGAGTCAAAAGCGATAGCTTGAACGAAGTGAAAGCAGCGCCTTGAGACGCGAGCTGGCAGTAAAGGCTTATAGCCGCAGAGAAAACCGCGCTTTTTAAATGCGGTTTTTATTTGTATAAAAGTGTAGTAAAATTTAAATATGAAAATCAATGAAAAACTAACAAAACCAATTACGGAAGTCAATTATTTACGAGCTGAAAATGTGGATCGATATCGCGTTATTATTCGATATTTTTATGAGCAATATGAGAAAATTCAATATTGGCTATATAAAGAAGATGTATTTGAAGCTATGATTCAAACAGGACTTTTTCCAAATTATACGCTAGATCAATGTCAATCAGATTTATCTTCATTAACGGAGTGGAAAAATTTGATTGCGATTCAAGATACATCTAAGGTAACGTCAATTGAGGAGTTTAAAAACAGAAAATATCGTTATCAATTATCTGAGTATACGATTGAAATAGAACGAATGACTTTAAAGCTAGAAAATTTACAAGTTGAAGGAGCATCTCTTGAGCCAACTTTACTTGAAAGAATTCAATATCAAATTATGTGTATTGAAACTTTACAAGATGCAAGTATGTTAGAAATTCATACGTGGTGGAAAGATTTAAATGCAAATTTTATTCGTTTAAACCAAAATTATCAAGATTATATTCGAACTTTAAATAGTGCAAAAGCAGAGGAAATGATGAAAACAGAGTCATTCTTATTATTTAAAGAAAAGATCATTTCTTATTTAAGAAACTTTGTCAAAGGCTTACAAGAACACGCAATGATCTTAGAGGATTATATTCAAAATATACCATTTGAAACGATTGTTATTTTGATTGAAAAAGCTGTGAATTATGAAATGTCTATTCCAAGAATGGATGATAAGATCCAAAAACAAGACATATATGACAATTTTATGGCGAGATGGGACAGCATATACAGTTGGTTTGTGGGAAAAAATGGAATTAGCGAAGTAAATCGCATGTCCGATATAACGAATGAAATCATCCGTAAAATCACGCGTTATGCCCAACAAATTGGAGAATTACAGAATCAAGGTGCCAATCGAGCCGAAGAATACAAACATATTTCAGATTTATTTGGTAAATGCCAAGATTTAAACCAAGCCCATAAAATGAGTGCCTTGTTTTTTGGTGTGGATAAACCACTGCATATGCAAGCTATTCATAATCGGAATACAGATTCTATTGATAGTGGTGTATATGAAGAAGAAATAACATATTACGCATTAGAACCTAGAACTCGAGTAGCTACAGTAAAGACAAAGAGACAACCGGCTCAAGATTATAATTTAGAAAAAGAGCAACAACGATTAGAAATATTAAAACATAAACAAGCGCAAAACGAAAAATTAAAGAATTATATTCAAGATGGAGTGGTTGACTTTGAAAAAATAGATATATTAGATGGTGAATCTAGAAAAATATTATTATCATGGTTATCTGAAGGATTGAATGATGTTAGTAAGACTGCAAAAACAGATGATGGCCGCGATTTTTATATTGATGATTCTAATTTAAAAACAATAGAAGTTAAATGCGAAGACGGAATCTTTGTGATGCCTAGTTATCGTATTTGTTTTAAGAGGTAGCCGACATGGATGCATTACAAGAATTATTAAAACGTAAATGGATTCTACGAAAGGAAGATCCAGAACTATATAACAGAGTCAGAGATTCGGTAAAAGAAATCCGTAAATTTGTACAAGAAAAGTTTGGCTATATGATTATTCTTACGCCGTATCTAATTAAATTAGAAAAAATACCAGGATATGTTGAAGAATGGATGGGAATCCAAGAATTTCAATCCGTTCAAGAATATCAGATGTTTTGTTTTGTATTGTTGTTTTTGGAATCAAAAGAACGCGAAGAACAATTTGTATTATCTTCATTAACAGAATATATTCAAATGCAATTTCAAGAAGGAGTGATTGATTGGACACACTTTAATACACGAAGACAATTAGTACGTGTATTAAAATATTGTCTATCTATCCACATAATTGAACTTGATGATGGTAGTGAAGAAGGCTTTATTAAGAACAAGGATACCGAAGCTTTATATGAAAACACAGGATATTCTCGATATGTAATCCGTAATTTTGCCCATGATATAATGGACATTCATTCATTGGAAGATATAAAAAAATCAGAGTGGTTTTCTATGGAAGAAGATCGAGGCGTCGTAAGAAGACAAAGAGTGTATAGACGATTGTTGTTGTCACCAGGCATCTATAGAACAGATAAAAATGATGAGGATTTTGTGTATGTTCGACATTATTATCGTCAAATTGAAAAAGATTTTCAAAGTATTATGCCATGCGATCTACATTTACATGCATCAAGTAGCTATATTGTCCTGGATGAATATTGTAATGTAGGAACAATTTTTCCAAGTCGAAATACAATTTCAGATTTAGTTTTAGTTTGTATGCAGCAAATTACTAAAAAAATAAAGAATGGAATGTTAAAAGTAAATGAAGAAGAAATCACCTATATAGAAAAGGAACTTTTATTAAAATGGATGCGCAAATGGATCAAAAATAATATAGCGTTTCTTCCTAAAAAATATCAAGATATGGGTGAATCTTTAGTGAGTGAAAACGTGTTAGATACAATGAAAAATTATGGATTTGTAGATGAAGAAGAAAATAGAATTAAAATCAATCCAATTTGTGGAAAAATTGGTGGTGGATTTGATGTTGAGATAATATGAAGTGACCTCCTATTGTCAATACGTGGATTACGACTCATAAT
>SAMEA3387441__coassemble_2009_pt1 | contig 10861 bp, 9 predicted proteins | sample SAMEA3387441__metabat2_high_PE_020 | metagenome-assembled genome bin SAMEA3387441 (sample SAMEA3387441) | Felis catus | biome: Faeces | place: United Kingdom | collected 2012
GTGTATATTGGAATGATTGATCAGAAATATTTAAATGATGATTATGATTTGATTCTTTATCAGATTATGCTTTATTTTTTTAGTAATGATTATATTTCTACAAAAAACCATATACGTAAGGCTTTAGGTAACACTAGTATATCGAGTTATTACAAAAATTTTTTTCAAGGAATAAAGTATCTAATGGATAATAAATTTATAAAAGCTATAGACCGAATTGAAAGATGTTATGATTTAGCACTAAGTGATGGTGAAGTTGACAGAGCTATATTAGATTTAAAGCTATTGAATGAGTTATATCTAGATCATGGATTACAAAATAAATTAAAAAAAGTGAAAGAATTACAAGAAAAATTCTACAAAATGTCATATGCGAATCAAATAATTGAAGATATAGGGTTAAAACTTAATTAAAAAATTGGGATTGTTTTTTTATTACAATTACTTTATATTGAAATCAGAAAGAGCTCTTTTGTAAAATAAGGAGATAATTATAATGAAAAAACTTAGGATTATGATTTGTGTTTTTGCACTTACAAGTTTATTCTGCGTGCCTGTTTTAGCTGATTCATATGTTTTAGGATGTAATTCTTCGCGAGGGTTAGCGCATGGGACGGCATCAACTAGTTGTACTAATAATTTATATACGCATTCTTATACGACAAAAGGAACTGCAGCAAGTTTGAGTCATAGAATTTCAGTTTATGTAGCTGATAAATATGGAAATACGATGAAGTCGGCTTCATCTACGTCATCATCAAGATATGCATCTACTACATGGAATGTTGATACATCGACATCTCATAAACATGCGGCTGCTTCAGCTTTGTTTACGCGCAGTGTGGAATAATATAATATTTAGAATGGCTAGATGAAAATCTAGCCACTTCTTTTTAGAGGAGCAGGTTATGAAAAAAATAATAATGGTTTTGGTTATCTTTATATCAAGTATTATTTTTTATGATAGTTATGTTAACTTGTCACGGCAACAATATAATGATGTGATAAATCTGAGTTACAAGTTTGCTCAAGAAAACGATATGGAAGTTGTTCCAATAGATTTACAATTGAGTGAAGATAAGCAAGAAAGAACAGAACAATTTAATCAAGTATACAGTTTTTTGCAAGAACATTCATATCCTTGTTTTGTTGGCATAGTTTCTAAAAATATAAAAACGGAATATGTATATCTTCCAAAACAAAATAAACTACCGATTTATACAGAAGAAAATAAAGCGATTGATTTTAATAAAAATAGCGATCATTATTTGTCTTCTTCTTATAAGGATAAAAGTAGGTATGCAACGATTGATTTTATTGATCAAGATTATCATAGTGAATACAATAATGTGCATAGAATAAAGACTTTTGCGAATTATCTAGAAGATTGGAATGGAAATACACTATTTCCGTTGTATTTTGTTACAAATTCTAAGCAGGATTTGTTGAAGGATTTAGAGGATACGAAAATATTATCTGAATTGAAAGTGGATGGTGATATCACAACATCCGATTTTTCTACAGGAGTGATTGACTATTCGTTTTTAAAGAGAATTTTGATGTATTTAGCAATTGCGGTTTTATTATGTCTTTTATCTGATGCATTGACATCTAGAAAAGAAGTTTTTATTCGTAAGATGCAAGGTGCTACTTCATGGTTTATATATAAGAGGCTATATGGAAAATTTTATTTGTTAAGTATATTGATGTTTGTGTTAACACAAGCTTTATTATATCTTCTTGTGGTTCAAAATTTTAGACCTGTTACTCATGAACTTATTCAATATTTACTGCAGTCTGCTCTTCTTTTTGTACTTTGTCTGATTGTAGTTGGATTTATAATATATGTCTTATTAAGTCAAATTCAATCGGTTGTTATATTGAAAAAATCTCAGTTTAGATGGATTTCAATGACTCTGTTTATATTGAAATGTGTCTTTTTGATTTCAATATTTATACCATTATTGACTTCGTTCAAGTATACATCTCAAGTGGTTCAGGATGGGTATTACTTAAATAAATACAAAGAAACCTATAATAATTATCTTCGTTTAGAGGGTGTTAATATAAATATGTTTTCTTTGGAATTCCAAGATGCGATGAGCCAGTTGAATGAAAAGATTCGAGAATATCCATATATATATGAAGATTTCTCAACCAAAATAAATCGTGATGGGGATGAAATAACATATCCTTATATCATTGTAAATGAGCAGTATTTAAAGGAATATGATTTATATAAGGATGGTAAGCCAGTTAAAACATTTAAACCGGGTACTCTTTATGCTCCAAAATCAGTGAATGTAGATGAAAGTTATTGTTTGGCTACGGAGTGTGAGTATGATCAACTTGATGATGGTTATGTCATGCTTTCGCATAGTTTAAGAGAGGATAATTGGCATGTAAAAAATCCAATTATTTATGTTGTGGATGAAAACTATGATATGAGTCAATTTGGTATTTTTATTAAGGATAAAGATAAAACCGTAAAGAAGTCCATTAATGATTTCTTGAAATCTAAGGGATTGTATCAAAATATGAATTATGCGTATGAAAATTATAATTATGGAAAAAAGACCATGGTAATCAATAAATTGATTATAGATTCAGCTATATTACTTTTTGTATATGTGATCGTTTTATTCTTGTTCCAGTATCAATCTATATATTTATATTTTTTAGAAAATCGAAAGATGATTTCTTTAAATTGTTTGTTGGGAAAAAACATCTGGCAAAAATATCGTGATTTTATTATTGTGAATCTGTTTGTTTATCTTGTCTTGCTGTTGTGGATGGTTCTAGTTGTAAAAAATATTTCGACAATAGGCTTGTATTTGTGGATATTCACTATTCTTATCGATTTTATAATAGCTCTAATTTTTAGAACGTATTTTGAAAGAAAGAAAGTGTTGTTATCTTTGAAAGGAGATTTGGAATGAAGGTAGTAGTTGTTGATAAGATTCATAAACAATATCATGATCATGTGATTTTTGATGATTTCTCAATGGAAATAGAACAAGAAAGTTTTGTCGCAATACAAGGTGCTTCAGGATCAGGAAAATCTACATTGTTAAATATGATTGGTCTTTTGGATTCTCCAGATAAAGGAAACATTGTGATTTTTGATAAGAAAAATGTAAAACCATTTTCTATACAGGCCAATAAATTGTTAAAGGCAAAAATAGGATATTTATTCCAGAATTTTGCGTTGATTGATAATAAGAGCGTGTATTACAACTTGTATTTGTCTATAGATCACTTTTCATTTCCAGATAAGAAGGAAAGAATTCTAAAAGCACTTGAAGATGTGGGTTTAAAAGGTTTCGAAAATAAAAAGATATGTGAATGCTCTGGTGGAGAGCAACAAAGAGTTGCCTTAGCTCGTCTTTTAATCAAACCATGTCAATTGATTTTGGCAGATGAACCTACAGGAAGTTTGGATTCAGTAAACAAAGAAGTTGTGTTTAAAATCCTAAAGAAAATGCAGTCACAGGGAAAAACAATTGTGATAGTCAGTCATGATGAAGAGCTTGTAGAAAGAGCGGATCGTATAATAAATATCTAAAATGCACTTTAAGCACGCGTATAAGACGCAAAAATAACTAAATGTGCTTTAAATAAGCAAACATTCTGTTCTCTAAACGTTAGTATTTTGCTTTCTTTTGCCTAAATACTATAAATTCGTATGTGTAGGTCACAAATAGGTCACACAACTTTTTAAACTAAAAACCTTGAAGAATATCTAAAATGGTAGTCACCTTTTCATGTGAGAGTATTGGTAGTACTCTTAATCATCTTGGATGTTCGCAGTATCCAGGATATTTTTTTATAAAAGAAAAAGCCTTAATCAAAACTTGATCTCTGATAGCGAGAGTTACGATTAAGGAGTAGTTAATAAAAATAGGAAGCAGTGTCGTTTCCAAGACTGCTTCCTCAAAACTAATGTTTTTCCTTGCAAACGTAGTTTAACACAGATTAGTAATAGATGTCAATTACATCAAATAAGTAATCAAATGTTGCCTTAAGTTTCTGATTGAAGCTATAGTCGTAATCTCGGTATATTCTATTCTTTAAAAATTTCAATTGATTATTGATTTTGCGCTTAACCCCATCGCTTGTAATCATGTGAATTGATGCGTAAAGTAGTGTAACGATTTGTCTGATTTTTTCTTTAGCAAGATATTTATCATTTCTTTGACGCTTTATTGATTTTAGACTGATTTTTACTGCATGATTAGTTTGGTGCTTCGATTCTTTGATTGTAACATCGTTTAATATACAATTATTATGAGCAGCTGCATTTCTTAATTCTTTTACATCTTTCATAAGATAAAAGTCATTCAGTAAGTCTTTATCGTTCCATCTATCTGCACAAAATTTGTAGAATCTTAAATAATCGCCAAAAGATACAATTTCTATCAATGTCCATGCTGGATAATTTCCATTGTAATGTTGAATGATATCACCAACATAAGAACTATTGGCTTTTTCAAGTATTCTTTTCTCTAAAACTTGTCTATTTTGGCCTAGACTTATCATAAAATCATTTACTATTGAATAACCATCTTCAGCTTCGTCATTTTCCAAACGATGTAATAATTTAAGTTTGGAATAATGCTCTATATCTAGAGCAATTTCAAGGATAATACCTCGCAAATAATTATCGATAATAGCTAGATCAACTAGATATGCAAAATCAAGATTTACATATTTACCTTTGTTTACTCCATCAGGATGTTTTCTAAAGTTTTTTCGGAAAGATGTTAACTTATAATAATAATTGTTGCTTGTCAAATAATCTTCAGTACGTTCCTTGCAAAAAACATTAAAGGATATTCCTTTATCTTCTAAACGTTTCACCTGATCTGTAACGCTTAATTTTTGTTTGTATATATTCATCCTATCCCTCCTCATATAATCATACCTAAATTACTTATTATCCTTCTTAACTCTTTTTTATATATTAAGAAATTGATTTCGGAAAAGATGAATTTAAAAATGACTGAATGATGAGTCGCTACAGTCTTTTTGTATATTAAAAAAACAAAATATCACAATCCATTTCGAATACAAAAAGGATTATCGAAAGTGCAATTAAACTATGAGGCTAAGTCATTTTAAACGTGATTTCTCTTATTATTCCAAGTACCGATGACTTCATTAACTGTTGATACTGTTACAAAAGCTTCAATATCACTTTCTTGAAGATAATATAGTAATTTTTTATATTCATTTGTAGCCATAATTGTGACAAGCTCTGTATGTTCTGTCTTATCATAACCACCTTTTGCCGAATATAAAGTAACACCACGCTTTAATGTGTTCATTATATAATCTTGAATGACTTCATATTCTTTGGATAAGATACAAATCTTCTTTTTCTTGTTGAAACCATCAATAAAATAATCTACAGCCTGTCCATTGGCTAGGGTTGCCAATGCCCCAACCACTAAAGCGCCAATATCATATACAATTAGACTTGTTGTACAAATAAGTAGTCCAACTAACGTACAAGCTTTGCCTAGATCCATATGTGTATATTTATTGACAATTTTCGCAATAATATCCGTTCCACCACTCGATGCGTTTGCACGAAATAGAATGGTTTGCCCAAATGCTAAAATCAATGTATAGGTAGCCATGTCGAAAACAGCATTTTGTGTTAAAGATACATTATTTGGATAAATTTTTTCAAATACAGCTAGAAATAAAGGCAATAATAAAGAGGCATAAATCGTTTTTGCACCAAACTCTTTACCAATTAGAACAATACCTAGAATCAACAATAAGGCGTTGATCACAAAGGTAAGTGTAGAAATAGATAGGCTTGTGATTTTAGCTAAAACCATAGCTAAACCAGTAACACTTCCAGTGATGACTTCACTAGGAATTAAGAAGAAATATATGGCGACACTGATGATGAACATGGCGAGTGTGATAGTCAAAAAGCTTTTTAATGTATTCGTTTTCATTTGTAAAACCTCCGCTTTTTATTATGCCAAAAAAAGTGTAAAAAAAGAAGAGTTATCTCTTCTTCGCATCGGTTTTATTAAATTTATCTCTACGCTTTGTAGATTGAATGAACAGGCGCTTCATTTCTTGTGTATCTTCTTGTTCTAAAGAATCTCTAAAGTGAGAGATTGAATCGATAAACTGGTTGATTTCATCTAATAAGATATCTTTATTCATGATAAATAATTCGGTCCATAAATCTTCATTGATTTTCGCAATACGAGTTAAATCCCGAAAGCTATCTCCCGTATATTCTACAAGATGAGCATTATCGTGTGTATTCATTAAAGATACTGCAATGACATGGGTTAACTGTGATAAAAAGCCGATCATTTTATCATGCTCTTCAATGGATAGTGTACAAATTCTACCAAATTCCATTTTAGTAGCTAAGTCTTTTACGGCTTCAATTGTTTCTTTTTTATTCTTTTGAGTAGGAACAAGAATAAAGTTTGAACCTTTAAAAATCGTTTCATCACTAAATTCAATACCACGAGATTCTCTACCACACATAGGGTGAATACTTAATAATTCAAGATCTTCGCGTAATACATCTTGAATGGGTTTAACAATATTTGTCTTAACACCACTGATGTCCATTAATAATGAATGTTTAGGAATATCATTCTGATAGACTTCGATCCAAGGAAGAATTTTGGTTGGATATAAACAGAAGATAAATGTATCACACTTTGAAATGACATCTAAAGGATTTGTGCTACCATCTACGATGATTTTTAATTCTTTGGCTTTATCAATCGTTTGTTTAGAAACATCAATACCGTAAACATTGTAGTTTAAGCGTGTTAGTTTCTTCGCAAAACTCGCTCCCATTAATCCAAGTCCTATAATCGCAATATTTGTCATAGAATCTCAACCTTTCCACCTAAGCTTTGAATGTCTTCAAAGAAAGTAGGGTAACTCTTTGTGATGGCTTGGGCATCATCAATAATACATTCGGAACCTGCACATAATCCAAATACCGTCATTGCCATAACAATGCGGTGATCGTTATGTCCAAAGATTTCTACTGTGTTATTTGATTTATAGTGTTCTTTACCGTGAATTTGAATCGAATCAAATGTAGAAGTAATATCTACACCCCATTTTTTTAGTTCGGTTTCCATAGCTTCAATGCGATCACTTTCTTTCATGCGTAAACGAGCTGCATTCACAATATTTGTTTCACCATTTGTGAAACTGGCTAAGACACATAAGATTGGTCCTAAATCTGGACAATTAGATAAGTCGATAGTTTGTGGTGCAGGTTGTTTTTTTGTGAATGTGATCGTATCCTTGTCACTTGTAAAACTAGGAATACAATCTAAAATGGCTTTATCTCCTTGTTTACTTGACATGTCCATGTTGGAGCATGAAAGAGTATTGTTTAAAGTGCCTAACACCGCAAAGAAGGCTAGTTGAGAAAAGTCTCCTTCAACAGAAACGTCTTGTGCTTTATAGTGTTGGTTTCCTTTGATTAAATATGAATTTGAACTTGTTTCTATAATTTCAATGCCAAATTTCGCTAACATTTGAATCGTAAGATTTACATAGCTCTTTGATTCATAAGGCTCCGTAATTGTAAGTGTACTATCTTGATCTAATAATGGAAGGACAAACATGAATCCTGTAATAAATTGGCTGGAAATATCTCCTTGTACAACATAATCTTTCGCTTTTAGATTTCCACTTACAATGATTTCTTGATTGGATTGGTTGAATTCAATATTTTGTTTCTTAAATTCATTTTCATATACATCCATGGGTCTTTGAAGCAATCTTCCTTGACCTAAAAATTTAACTTTGGCATTTGTACATGCAGCAAGTGGAATCAAGAAACGTAAAGTAGAACCGGATTCATTCGCATTACACGTAATATTTCCTTCTTGTTTAAAAAGATTAGTGCCTGTTACTTCATATGTAGTTTCATCGATTTGTTTAATTATAGCACCCAAAGCTTTCATGCAGCCAACGGTTGCTTCAATATCCTTTGAGTTTGTGACATTGGAAACAATACTTGTACCATCACTTAATGAGGCACAAATCAATGCTCTATGTGCCATAGATTTGGATGCGGGTATCTTTACATTTCCATGTACTTTACTTGGTGTTACTTTTACTTTCATTCAAAATCCCCCTGAAGTGGCTTAATGGCAAGCCTAGACATATATAAATCTAATAAGCCAAACGCAACTACACTATCCACAACAATTCTTGCTCGGTGCAAGATGCATGGGTCGTGTCTTCCTTGAATTTTAAGATCCACGTTTTCTTTTGAAAGATAATCCACAGATTCTTGCGTTTTAAAAATCGATGGCGTTGGCTTAATGCAAGTATGGATCAAAATCGGCATACCATTTGTGATACCACCATTGATTCCGGCATTGTGATTTGTTTTAGTTTCAATTTTATCATTAAAACGGAAGGCATCATTGGCTTGAGATCCTTTTAGTTTCGCAAAGCCAAATCCTTCACCAAAGGAAACGCCTTTAACGGCTGGTACAGAGAAAATTAAGTGTGATAAAATGCTTTCTACAGAATCAAAGAAAGGTTCCCCTAGGCCTGCAGGAAGACCTATAATGGCAGTTTCTAAAATACCACCTAATGAATCACCTTCAGCAGCTGCTTTTTCGATTTCTTGAATCATCTGATCTTTGACTTGATCATCTATAACCGCAAAGGTTTTATCATTGACTTCGTGAATTTGTTTTTCTAAAACACGAGAGTCTTGACTAAAAGGAATATCCGAAAGGGTATATAAACTTTCAATGTGTGATCCAATTACTATGCCTTGTGATTTCAGAATTTGTCTGCAAATGCTTCCGGCAGCTACAATGCATGCGGTAAGTCTTCCGGAAAAGTGTCCGCCACCACGATAGTCTTGATATCCATTGTATTTTTCAAAGGCAGTAAAATCAGCATGTCCAGGACGCAATCTTCCATGGAAGACAGAATAGTCTTTTGACTTTGTGTTTTGGTTTTCAATTAGAATGGTAAGTGCTGTACCTGTTGTATAGCCATTATACATTCCAGAAAGAATATGCACTTCATCCGCTTCATGTCTTTGGGTTGAAATCTTACCTGTTGCCTTACGTTTATCCATATCAGCTTTGATTTGTTCCATATCCACCTTAAATCCTGCAGGAAGACCATCTAACGTAATACCAATGGCAGGACCATGGCTTTCACCAAATAATGTCCAAGATATATTTGTACCAAAATTATTTTTCATAAGGTCCTCTTTCTAATACTTCTTGTATTTCCTTAAAAGAAAGTTCTTTGATGATATAAGAACCAGATTGTTCAACTAAAACGGTAGATACTGTATTATGATTGCTTTTCTTATCATGCGTTACATATTCTAATAATGTGGCAGTATCATAGTCTGGTACTTGAGGCAAATCTAATTTTTTATAGATGTTTAATACGCGTTGTTTTAATGTTTTATCTTCAATAAAGAATAACATACCCATCGCCACACATTCTCCATGAAGATATGTATTTAATCCATATGCAGATTCAATGGCGTGTCCAATGGTGTGCCCAAAGTTTAAAATCTTTCTAAGATTACTTTCTCTTTCATCTTGTTGAACTACATCTCGCTTTAATTCAATGGAACGCGTAATAATCGCATCGATATCTAATGTTTCTTGTTCAAATAAAGAGACTAAATGATCATCTAAAATGAGCCCCATTTTTAAAGCTTCACATAATCCATTATGTTGTTGGCGAAAAGAAAGTGTAGATAATACGTTTGGATCGATAATAACGGTTTTAGGTTGCCAAAATGCCCCTACAATGTTTTTGTAGGAACCCATATCAATAGCTACCTTTCCGCCTACACTTGAATCAACCTGGCTTAATACAGTTGTTGGGATGTTGTAGAAATCAATGCCGCGCATATAGCTAGCGGCGACAAAACCTGCAAGATCTCCGACAACACCACCGCCTACCGCAATAATGGCATCTTTTCTAGACATGTTGTGTGAAATCATTTCTTCTAAAAGATTTTTATATTGATCAAAACATTTGGATGGTTCACCTTGCGGAATGGTGCATATAAAAGAATCAGGACACTGTTCTTTTACGATGTTGACCCATTTTTCAGGCACACCTGTATCTGTGATAATCGCAATTTTTCTTGATACAGGAATATATTCATGTACTTTTTGAATTGCGTTTCTTTCAATATATATTGGATATGAATGATTTTCTAAATCGACATTTAACTTCATAATAAAAAACTCCTTTCATATATCATACCATGAACATAAGCTTTTTTCAGAAATTTTCTGAAAGAAATAGTATAATGAATATATGGAGTACTTAGTTAAGGTTCAAGACTATTTGAAATGGAAAATAAAGGATACATATCGTTTGGCTCATTCGTATCGTGTCGCAAATATTGGAAAGGAAATTGCTGAAAAAGAAGGGTTGAATGTAGAAGATTTAATGATTGCGTGTTTGTTGCATGATGTGAGTGATTTTGAGTGTTTAAAAGATCAATTAAAAATATCCACAGCCTTATAAGCTGTGGATAAATGTTTCTACACGATACATGATTTGTTTCAAATTCTCAATATCTGTTTGAATATTTCCTGTTTCTAAGGAATGATTTCCATCAACAATACTATGAAATTCAATAAGATGATAAATACAATAGTGTTCAATCTTATCGAAGTTAGCCCACTGATCTTTGGTTCCAGAATACACTAAATCTTTTTGTTGAAGATATTCCAAAGTAAAATCTAATGGTGTGAAATAGATGTTGGCAGTTAACTTATATTCATGGGCAAGTTTAGCTGCACAATAAGTACCTATACTTTTTGAGATAAAAAGAATGGAATCA
>SAMEA3387441__coassemble_2046_pt1 | contig 10319 bp, 7 predicted proteins | sample SAMEA3387441__metabat2_high_PE_020 | metagenome-assembled genome bin SAMEA3387441 (sample SAMEA3387441) | Felis catus | biome: Faeces | place: United Kingdom | collected 2012
CATTATTAATTCCTGAAAATTTGTTGATTATTTGACAGTTTGGCAAAAGAAAAACGAGCATTTGTTCTTTATATAAAGGTGAAATGCTCGTTTTTAGGTGTTTTAAAATGTTGCCTGGGATTATAATATTTCTTTTAATTTAGCAATTAGTCCTAAATCTGCAGGTAGCCAATCTACTAAGTCTAATGTGTCTTTAGTAAGCCATTTTGCGGATTCGTGTTCTAATAGTGTTAAATTTCCTTCAAGGATCGTACAAATGAAACATTCCATGGATAGGTGGAAGTTTGGATAGTCATATTCGACTGTATCAAAGTATTCTTCGACTTGAATGGTTGTATCTAATTCTTCTTTGATTTCACGAACAATGGCTTGTCTACTTGTTTCATCCGGTTCAACTTTTCCTCCAGGAAATTCCCATCCGTCTTTGAATTCGCCATAGCCTCTTTGGGTGGCGAATATTTTATTTCCATCTTTAATAATGGCGGCTACTACGTGTATTGTTTTCAAAAAATCACTCCTCTACAATGTATCGATAAATGTCTTCTCTTACGGGTGTATCCAAATGCCATAAGATTTCGACGGCTGTTTTTTGTGTGTTTGGCATCACAAACTGTTTGGTCTTATCTATCTCTGCTTGCATATGGCCTAGATAATAGAATTCTTTGCTTGTTTTATCATCTTTGTTCTTTCGCACAAACAAATGAACTTCAATCCCTCTTTCTTTGGCGTACAAGAAGTTTTGTACGTCATCACTGCTTGTGGTTCTTCCGGATTTGGATATCGCAATCAATTGACTTTCATTGATAAAATGATCTTCATATTTGATGGTATCTTGAATATCATTTGCCTTGTCATAATTGATAAAGACAGGGAATGTTTTGGTTGTTTGATCATATTTGTATCCGCCAATATTTAATGGAACTTCATTGTGTTGCCAATTTAATAAGCGACAGGCATCTTCGTATGTATATTTTTGATAAAGAACAAAGTTTGTATCTTTATATGTATTCTTATAATGTTTATTATATTGATCCAATGCATATTCAATGATTTCTTTTACCATGGATTTAAATTCGTTGTTTTCTAAACATGTCTTAAATGGTTTTGAAATCTTCTTGTCTTCAATAAAAATACAATCTTTAAACGTATTCTTTCCAGATCCAGTTGGAAATTCATTGGTGAAGATGTTTAATACATTTGTTTGGGATAGATCATTTGTATATTCTTGATCGTTGATTAAATCTTTTAGTGTTTCAAGCTCTATCTTTCTTTTTCCATTGGCAAGTTTTGTACAAATAAACTTAATAAAGTTTTCTTCAAGTTCATTTAATCTTACTTTATAATCCTTTTCATATTTCTTTAAAAAGGCGTAATAAGATCCTAGTGATTTGTTGTCGAAAATTCTTTGTACGTCAATTTCTCCATAGGTTTCAAAATCCATAAGAGTAGGGATTCTTCCAAGTTTATTCTTTAGATTTTTATAGCTATCCTTAATGAGCTTGATATCCGCAAAATTGGCGGTGTCAATCGACGCAAAAATTTGTTTCTTACTGATTTCATCAAAGTGAATCGTACTCGATCCTGGAATAATTCTTTCACCTTCAAGTACATAGCGTCTTATGTTGTCTTTGTTGTAAGAACGATCTCCAGATAGGGCGATTGGAATCATGAAGTTGTTTTTGTAGTTTCCAATGAAGTCTAGAATGACAACATATTCTTTGTCTTTTGATTTTCTTAGGCCTCGACCTAGTTGTTGGACAAAGACAATGGGCGATTGTGTAGGTCTTAATAGGACAACTTGATTGATTTCAGGTATGTCGACACCTTCATTAAAAATATCTACAGTTAAAATGTATTGTAGATAGTCACTTCTTGTATCGGATGCTAAGCGATCGATCGCATCTTCTCTTTTTTCTTGAGAATCCTCTCCACTTAAAGCTATAGTTCGATATCCTCGTAGATTTAATCTTTCACTAAGGGCAGCCGCTTCTTTCTTGGAACTGCAAAACATGAGTCCTTTGACTCTTTCTCCACTATATCCATAGTAATTGGTTTGTTCGATAATGTAGTCCACTCTTTGGTTGGATGTTAAATAGTTGAAATCGGTAAAATCTGTTTCGTTTCCGTTGGTTAAAAAGTCAGTAATGCCAAAATAGTGGAATGGACATAATAAGTTTTCTTCTAGAGCTTGTTGAAGACGAATTTCATAGGCAATATTATGGTCGAAGGCTGCATATACATCAAAGTCATCGGTTCTTTCTGGGCTTGCGCTCATTCCTAGCCAAAACTTTGGTTTAAAGTAGTCCATGATTTCTTGATAGCTTTTAGCTCCAATGCGATGTGCCTCATCAATGATGATGGTATCGAATGTATCAGGGGCAAAACTTGAATACACTTCTTTTTTAGACATCGTTTGCATGGTTGCGAACAAGTAGTCTACATCTGTATCCTTGCTGTTTCCAGATAAAAGCCCAAATGTCTTTGTATTTTTAAATACATTTTTGTAGCTTTGAAGAGCTTGTTTGGCAATCTGCTCTCTATGCACTAAAAATAGGGCTTTCTTGGGATTCTGATCTTGTAAGGCAAAGGCTGAGGCATACGTCTTTCCTGTTCCTGTGGCTGAAATCAACAAACTCTTTGATTCATTCTCATTGCGAAGCTTTCTAAGATTGGAAATAAAGGCTTGCTGCATAGAATTTGGAATTAACTGTTTAGAAGGTAATTTAATTTCTTCTTTTTGTTTCACCTTTTTGTATTCTTCATAATGCACTCTATATGCACCAATAAATGCATTGTAGGAATATGTATTTGGATGATTCCATAATTCTTCAAATTCATCTAACATTTCTGATACAAACTCACCGGATTTTGTGGACACAATTTTTGTATTCCATTCTCGATTTGTAGTAAGTGCTGTATTTGTCATATTACTAGAACCCACAAGGATCTTGTAGATTTCATCGGATTGAAAGATATATCCCTTGGTATGAAAACCATTCTTTGAGTCGGGTACTAGATACATTTTAAGTTCAATATTCGAAAATGTAGCGAGTTTATCTAAGGCTTTAGGATCACTAAATGCCAAATAGTCCGTTGTAAGAATTTTACCTTTGATGCCTTTATCTTCTAAAGTACGAAGCGTTTGAAGTAAGGGGGTAATTCCTCCCATCGTAATGAAGGCTACACTGATTAAAAAGGAGTCGCAGTGTAATAATTCATCTTCAATGGTGCTTAGTACTTTTCTTCCATTCTTATAGTCGTTTGAAATAAATTGAGGTCGATATAATACGTTGGAAGATATATTTTTGTCTAAAAATGCGGTAGATAGGCCGCTCTGTATATTTTGATAGTTCATACCTAACATTATACCAGCATTAAAATGAAATCATAGATCGAAAAGGCTATAATAACAGTATAAGACCAGAGGTATAGGAATGGAAAATATAATAATTTCAAAAGAGTTTCTAGATTGGTATGACTATTACAATGATTGTAAAGATAAGTATTCAAGTTTAGTAAATGATGTAGAGAATAAACTAATTTGTGGTGAATATAAAGATATTGAACTTTCTTTTTCAAATATGAATACGAATAATTTGAATCGTGATATAGATAGTCTTGAAAAGATTCATATATTAATGATGCAGGGAAGTACAAGTCAGATTAATGTAGAAATTGAATTTGTGAAAGAGAAGATGTTAGAGTCTTGTTTAAATGTAAACTTTGGCATATTATGCAATCCTTTGGCGAGTACTCTATATCGTATGATTTTAGATTCGAGTAAAACAAAGAAGCATATTGAGGATGTTTCTAAACAATGTAAAGAAAATGATTTCTACATTTCTGTATTTATTCCTATTTACTTAAGACACTTTTATGCATCTATTTGTGAAGAGTGTATTAAGGGATATAGTTCGTATGATTTTATGAAGTTAGTAAATTCTTTAATTGAAGAAGATAAATTTAGTGAAGCTTGTAGTCTTTGTCCAATCTATGAAGGGATTTATATTCATGCTAATAAAAAGGGTTTACTTACAAAAGAGTTAATACAGGTAATGCATCTGTATGGTGTGGATGTACCTGTTACTAAAAAAGAAACGAAACTGCCTAATATACCTACAAAAGCAGAGAGAAAGATGTCTAAGAAGTTAGATATAGAAACACGTAAGAAAATCGTTGGTGATGGAGTTAAGAAAATCTTGGATATGAGTGATGATGAACTGATTCGAAAATATGATGGTAAGTCAGAGGATGAAATTAAGACAATGTTAAAGAATGATCCTTGTTTTGATTCATCCTTAATGGATGAATCGATGTTTGAGTTTCTTAGCTTATTAACTTGTTTTAGTATTGAATTTGAGGATGCTTTTATTGATTGGTTAGCCGGTTTTATCCTTAGAAGATTATATGATATACATTTAAGGTTTTCGGTGAATATCCCACCAAAAGTTCAAACAACAAAGAAACAAAGTGATTATTCAAATCAGGAAAGAGTTTTGCCTGAAGCTGATCCTAGTGAAAATTATCAGGAAAAAAAGGTCATTCAACCAAATAATGAATCTAAGGGTAGGGGTGGAATTATTTTCTTGATTATTCTTGGACTATTATTTGGATATGGATATATTTCTTTGAAAAAGGAAGAGGCAGAATGGGAAACGCAAATGGAACAGTATCGTCTTGAGAATAGGCGTCGTACGGAATTGAGTGAGTTTAAGGCAAGGGAAGAGAAACGTAAAAAGAAAGAGGGGCAACGTTCAAACTCATCATCATCTTCTTCGTCCTCATCTTATGATGAAGGAAGTGATGATGCATATTTTGGTGATTATGATGAGAATCGTTACGATAACGATGAAAATTATCGTGATGGTGTAGATGATATGTTGGATGAACTGGGAGAATAAAGAAAAATACAGTGAAAGACTTATTGAATATTTGTATACTCATGAGTAGTATACTTACGAGTATACAAATTTATTAACAAATGATAATTTAGGCATCTATTTAGGATAGGTGTTTTTTTTTGTTGATGAAAAAAGTGCAACAACACTTCTTATAATCGGTGTTTTTTTTGCGTTTAAAAAATACGTTGTTAAATCGTATTGATAATGGAGAATTGTTGCCAGGTGAGCGTTTGGAGTCTGAAAGAGACTTGGCTGAAAAATATGGTGTGAACAGACAGACAGTGCGATCAGCACTTAATGTCTTGATTGAAGATGGTGTATTGATCAAGGTTCCTTATAAAGGAACGTTTGTCGCAAAACAAATTGTAAAACCTTCATGGGGAAACTATGATGCGATAAATGAACATCGTGGTTTTAGTAGTTTTTTAAAGGCACAAGGTTTTTCAATTGACAGTAAGGTCATTGTTGCAGAAAAGATTGAGCCGACAACTTCGATTCGTGCACACTTGAAATTAGAAGAAGGAGAAGACGTTTATTGTTTAATGCGTGTTCGTTATTACAATGATGAACCTTTTTCTGTGGAAATTGCCTATATGCCATACAAGTATGTAGAGGGCATTGAAGACTATGATTTTTCAAAAGTGTCATTATATGATTTTATGGCAAAGAAAGATCATGATCCTTGTGACTTCCATCGTTCATTAATCGTACAATTTCCAGATGATCGAATCTCAAAACTTTTGGGAAATCTTGTAGAACCTGTATTTCGATTTCAATATATTGGCTTTGATAAAGAAAAAAATGTCGTGGAATATACACATAGTTATATTCGAAGTGACAAATCCACGTATCGTTTTAGAATATAATTTCACGAAGGAAACAATATGGAACAATTAGAAACAATGGAATATTATATTTTGCAGACGCAGGATATTTTAAATTCAGTATATAAAAATAAAGAACAGACGAATAAATTGGCTCAGGTTTATATGGATGGAAACTATAGAAATATTAAGATTATAGCTTCTGGTTCGAGTGGAAATGGGTCTTGGTGTGCTAAATATGTTATGGAAAAATATTTAGGTGTAGATGTCACTGTGATAAATCCATATACATTCGCATACTATCCAGTGTTGTGTGAAGATGACTTTGTGTTTGTCGTTTCACAGAGTGGATATAGTAAAAATGCATTAGATGCATTGGATATATTAAAAAAATTAAATCGTAAAACAATCGCTTTAACAGGGGATTTAAAGAGTGATATTAAAGATCATGCTGAAGTTGTGATTGATTATGTAGACGAAGAAAAGGAGGGGTATGTTACTAAGGGTGTAACAACACTTGCCTTATTCTTAATAAAACTTACGTTTGCAATTTTAGAAAAACAAGGAAAAATGGTTGATACAGCTTGGCTTGATACATATTGTGAAAGTTATGCTTCTATGCAAAAGGAAAATTTTGTGCATGAAGAAGCTTTCTTAGAAAAGTTTAAAAAGAATTTCTTATCTATGGAAAATATGTATGCAGCTGGTTGTGGTCCTTGTGAAGGTGTAGCTAAAGAGGCAGCACTAAAGATTGGTGAAACTGTGAAGGTTGTTTCTTGTGCATATGAATTAGAAGAATATATTCATGGACCGAATTTGCAACTTTCTCCAAAGCACAATGTATTTATCATTGATGCGCAAGATGAAACTTCAGATCGTTCATACCAAATCTATAGAGCATCTCGTGCTGTGTCAGACCGTGTATATTACATCACAAATAAAGCATATGATGATGATCATGTATTAACGTTACTAAATCCTTGTGCAGATACTGTATCCTTAACGTATCTTCAAGTATTCCAATTATTCGCATATAGAATTAGTAAAGAATTAAGATCTATTCCTAAACATCCGTTGTTTGAGGAATTTAAAAAGATCGTTAATTCAAAAACAATCACATATGAAGATTAGTGTAATTAGCCTTTCGACTTGTTTGGAAGGCTTTTTTTATATAGATGTATAAAAATTACGAGAAGTTGACGTAAGAATGGTGTCAATGATTTTTATTGACAAACCTATTCATGAGCTATAGAATATTAATATTCTAAATAGAACGATGAGGAGAGCGCATATGCACTTTTGGGATGAACATAAAACGATAACGAGATATTATGAGATGAAGGTTTCTGGAGTTTGCGAAAAATATCAGTTAAGACAGTTGGAGTATGACATATTAATGTTTATTTACAACAATCCTGCGTACAATACGGCTGCGGACATTGTTCGTATTCGTAAGTCTACAAAGTCTCATGTTTCGACTTCACTTAAAGTATTAGAAGATCGTGGTTTTATTGAGCGAAGAGTCGACAAAGACAATAAAAAGCATGTAACTATTCATTTACTACAATTGGCCAATGAAGTAATTGAAGATGGAATATGGGCGCAAAAGGAGTTTGCACAAGATATGTTTGAAGGTCTTAGTGAAGAAGAAATCAAAGTGTTTATGAGTGTATTTCAAAAGGTGTATGACAATGCAGAAAGGATGATTTCAAATGAAAAAAATTCCTGATTTAATGGAAGTAATTTTTGATGCTTGTTACTTGATTTTTGACTTAATTGCCGGAATCTTATTCTTTGTATATTCGAAAGGAAATCCATTGTTCATATTATATGGTGTATTAACATTAACGTTGTGTGGTGGAGACGCATTCCACTTGGTTCCTCGTATTAAAAGGGCTTTGTATGGTACAAATGATAAAATTAAAAGACAGCTTGGAATTGGATTGCAGGTATCTTCAATCACAATGACCGTATTCTATATTATTTTATTGTTTATCTGGAAATTAACATTCCCAACATTACAAGCTCCACTTTGGGTTGAGGCTATGATTTGGATTTCAGCTATTATTCGTATCGTTGTATGTTTCTTACCACAAAACAATTGGTCTTCCGAAGAAGGAAATAGGAAGCTTTCTGTGATTCGTAATGCCGTGTTTGCGGTAACTGGAGTTGGTGTGATAATTCTTTATGCCATTTCAGGAAATATGTACGATTTACATATGAACCGTATGGTTGCAGCCATCCTTATTTCTTTTGGTTGTTACATTCCGGTTACATTGTGGTCTAAAACAAAACCAAAGATTGGTTTATTGATGATTCCCAAGACTTGTGCTTATATGTGGGTCATTGTGATGGGATTACAATTATTATTCTAATTCACAAAACTTGGTGCTTCATTGCACCTTTTTAATTTTTTCAAAAAGAAGAATACCACTATAAGTCGATAATCTACCGAATAAAATACTGAATGAATTCGACATATTTCCGAATAATGGGTATACTATTGGTAGTAGGATTGGTGGTGTTCACATGAAAACTTGTAAAGAAATGGCTTTAATTTGGAATATTAGTGTTCGTGCAGTTTCGAATTTGTGTAAATCGGGAAGAATTCCGGGTGCTGTTAAGAATGGAAAAAATTGGGAAATTCCAGATGAAGCAACAAAACCGGTAGATGGAAGAATTTCGTCTGGTGAATACTGTAAAAAAGGGATGAGTACAGATAGAAAGTCATTGCCTATTGGTATTTCAGACTATGTGCGTGCTCAATCGGATTATTATTATGTGGATAAAACAATGTTAATTAAGGAGTTTTTAGATCAAAAGCCATTGGTTTCATTATTCACAAGACCAAGAAGATTTGGAAAAACATTGAATATGGATATGCTTAGAGTGTATTTTGAAAAGGTGGATGAGGATACGTCTAAATATTTTAAAGATAAGAATATTTGGAAGTGTGGGGAAAACTATCGAATGCATCAAGGTAAATATCCTGTGATTTTTCTTACTTTTAAAGATGTAAAGTTTGATTCTTGGCAGGCCACTGTAGAGAAAATTAAATCGTTACTTCAAGAAGAATATGGAAGGCATCAAGAATTGTTGAGTAGTGGAAAAATATCGGATTATGAGAAGGCGTATTTTAATAAAATATTAAGTGCAACAGAAAATGAAGTGGAATTGTCTTTTTCACTTGAAAAGTTATCTAAGATGCTTGCGACGCATTATGATCAAGCTCCAATTATTATTATTGATGAATATGATACTCCAATTCAGGAAGGGTATTCTAAGGATTTTTATGATGAAATCATTGGCTTTATGAGAAATTTCTTTTCTGGTGCTTTTAAGGATAATAAAAATCTTTCTTACGGCTTTTTAACCGGAATTTTGAGAATTGCTCAAGAAAGTATTTTTAGTGGATTAAATAATTTAACTGTGAACTCAGTGATGGATGAAGCATATGATCGTTATTTCGGATTTACAAATGAAGAAGTAAGTAAAATGTTAGAGTATTATGGAGTTGCTGAAAAAGAGAGTGAACTTCAAGAATGGTATGATGGATATTTGTTTGGGAATGAAGAAATCTATAATCCGTGGTCTGTTATTAATTATATTTCGAAGGGGTGTGTTCCACAGGCATATTGGGTGAATACTGGAAAGAATGAGATTCTCGAAGATGTTTTAAAAGTGGCGGATGAGGATATAACAGAAAAGCTTTATTCTTTGATTTGTGGGGATAAAGTTTTGGCAAGAATTGATCAAAATGTTGTTTATCGTTCACTTACAGATGATCCAGCTAATATCTATAGTTTATTATTGGTAGCTGGGTATTTGAAAACAACGATTAAAGAATTGCAGGCGGATGGATCTTATTTGTGTCAGGTATCGATACCCAATAAAGAGATAGCTTCCGTTTATAAAAGTGAGGTTTTGGCACATTTGATGCAGATTGGTGCAGTTTCAAGAACGACTGCAGATAAGATTGCGGAAAGTTTGTTCTTAAATGATTATGTAAAACTAGAAAAAGCTATTTCTGAATATATGAATAAAGCAATTAGCTTTTATGATACGGCTAGTGAATCTTTCTATCATGGATTGATTTTAGGATTGATTTCGATGATGGATAATCAGTACAAAATAAAGTCGAATAGAGAGTCTGGTAAAGGAAGATTTGATATTGGCTTAATTCCTAGAGATGATAAGCATCCTGGAATGATTATGGAACTCAAGTGGAAAAAGAATCTTGATGATCATGAATTAACGCTTTTGGCAAATGAAGCTCTTTGTCAGATTCATAGTATGGAATATGATTCTGAGATGAAGAGTGAAGGAATCAAAAAGATATTGAGATTTGGGATTGCGTTTTCTGGAAAGCGTGTTTGTGTTAAAACAAATTAGAATAGTAGTTTTATTTAAGATTCCTAAGACTTGTGCTTATATGTGGGTCATTGTGATGGGATTGCAATTATTATTTTAGAATTTCTTCAAGAGAACGCCTACTCGACGTTCTCTTTAGTATTATAGAACTAGAAGTTATTCAAGTAATAATTCTAGTTTTTTATTTTATCTAGAAGTGATATCATATCACTGAAGAGAAGTT
>SAMEA3387441__coassemble_2315_pt1 | contig 7547 bp, 8 predicted proteins | sample SAMEA3387441__metabat2_high_PE_020 | metagenome-assembled genome bin SAMEA3387441 (sample SAMEA3387441) | Felis catus | biome: Faeces | place: United Kingdom | collected 2012
TGTGTGGGAAGAATATTTATATGAATACAAGAGCTCTAAACCATCTTTGATTTTTGAGAGAAGTGAAATTAATAAATATAAATTTACAACTAAAACAAAATCACAACTATCTCAAATCGTAGATAAAAATACTTCAAATAAATTATTTCTTGCGACTGCAACAAGTTGGAATAGTGATTTAACTCGAGATGCATATATGTGGTTTGCAACTATGATCGATACATATGATTCTCAAAATCTAGAAGATTTAATGTATACAGAATTTGATAGACATCAAAATAATAATGATAGTTCATTAAATACATTTATGTTGCATTTACTAAAAAAAGCAGATATTAATATTTCAAGTTTTAATTATGAAAGTATAAAACGTGAAGTGAATCAATTACCATTTGAATTGCCACCAGAACTACAAGGGTTAATGAATCCAATTCCGTCTGCAAAGAAAGTCTTAGAACAGCGTAGAATCGTTACGTCTCATCAGGTTGTAGAAAATGGAGAGAAAAAGGAATATCCTTTGAACTATTTTGATGAATCAAATGGTACAAAGAGATTGTTTACTTATGGTCCGGTTTTAAAGAATGCATTAGAAAATGGCAGAACAATCATTATAGATGAAATTGATAACGCTCTACATCCTGCAATGACTAAATCATTGATTGAAATGTTTCAAAATCCAAATATTAATAAAAATAATGCACAATTAATTTTTAATACTCATGAAATTAGTTTGTTAGATTTAAATTTATTTAGACGTGATCAAATTTATTTTGTTGAAAAAAATAATAAAACTGGCGTTTCTGATTTATATTCACTGGATGAATTCTCACCTAGAAAATCTGAAAACATTCAAAAAGGGTATTTGCAAGGAAGATATGGTGCTATGCCATTTGTAAATTTGGAGGATATTGAATGGTAAAAAGAGTAGGGCAAAAGAAAAGAGGAAAATATTCTAGAAAGCCTAAAAAAATCATTTTAATCGGAACGGAAGGAAGTAATCAAACAGAAAAAAATTATTTTACAGCTTTTAACCAAACTCAAAGTGAATATAAAATTAATGTTGCTAAAGGAAACAATACCGATCCCGAAGGTGTTATTCGCGACTTGTTAAAAACAGCTAAACAAGAAGAATTAGATTTAAAACAAGGAGATATCTTAGCATGTTTTATTGATGTTGATTTCAAACGGGGTAGGGAAAAAGAATTAAGAGCAGCCATTAAATTGGCTAGACAAAATAATGTTTCTCTTTATTTGTCAAATCCATGTTTTGAAGTCTGGTATCTTCTTCATTTTAGATACAGTACTAAACCATATTGTTCGAATGATGAAGCTATTAGAGATTTAAATTCCTATATTTCAGATTATTCAAAAAGTAAAGATGTTTTTGAACTGATTGTAGGAAATTCAAAACAAGCGATTGAAAATTCAAAAAAGTTGGAAGATTATCATCAAAGTAATGGAACGATTGATCGGATTAAGAAAATTCCATATACAGATGTATATAAAATAGTTGAGATACTTTTAAATACTGAGCAATAATTGGTATATATATAATCTGAGCTATTCTTTATTTTCTTAAGTTTTTCTTAAGTGGTTGAGTTAAGAAAGTATTCATTTTATAATTGAATTAATCGAGAGGAAGATTGAATATGTTATGTAAAAATTGTGGGCACGAAATAAGTGATGATTCTAAATTTTGTTCAAATTGTGGAACAAAGGCAGAAGTCGATAAAGATATTGTTGTACCTGTTACAGTAGTAGATAAGACTGAAGAAGAAGTTAATGAATCTGAAGTTGATACAAATAATGAGGAATCAGTAAATGAGAATGAATCAACTACATCAGTCAAAGAATGGTACTATGTATCGAACAATGACTCTAAAGGATCATTCAGTATAGATGAGATGAAGGCTAAGATTACTTCTGGTGAAATCAATGGTAGTACTCTAGTATGGAAGGTAAGTATGAAAGACTGGGAAAGACTAGAGAATACAGAATTGAATGAATTTATTTCTACATCATCTTCGAATGATTGGTATTATGTAGAGAATAATGATTCTAAAGGTCCTTTTAGTGAATCAGACATGAAAGGATTTATTGATAGCGGTGTATTAACTGGAAATAGTTTTGTATGGAAAACAGGCATGCAAGATTGGCAAAGATTAAAAAATACCGAGCTTGCAGGTAACGAAACAGTGCGTGTAGAACCAAGTTTTTCATTTACTACTGGAGTTGTAAAAGAAAAGAGTATTGGACTATGTGTAGTATTAAGTCTAGTTACTTGTTTCATTTATAGTATTTATTGGCTATATACAATTGCACATGACTTAAATGATTTATGTGAAAGTCAAAACCAAGAAAAAGGTGCTGAACCAGGACTTGTTGTTGTATTAAGCATTGTGACATGTGGAATCTACTTATTATACTACTTATGGAAGGCTGGTAAGATGGTATCTAGTCTTACAAGAAGTAATGGACATCATCCAAGTGATGATAGTATCGTTTTAATGGTATTATCTATACTTCAATTATCATTAGTATCCTTTTGCATCCTTCAGAGTCATATTAATGATTTCGCAAAAGACTAAATATTTAGGAATAGTTCTTGTACTATTCCTTCTTTTATTATTCTATAAATGCCCCTTTCAATTCATAACAGGATTGCCATGTCCAGGATGCAACATGAAAACAAGCCTGTATTATCTTCTTAAAGGAAATATTCAATTATCTTTTTATTACCATGCTCTATTAATACCCACACTCATTTGTGGCGTTCTATGCTTGTTAAAACCCGAGAAAAGAAAAATGATATTAATCATATGGTGTACACTCATGATTGTCTATTATATATACCGTATGATTCTTTATTTTCCAAATAGTCCAATGATCTATTCAAAAAATAATTTGATTTATTTATTATTTAGACACGCATAATGTCAATTAATGATGTAACTTGAAATTAAAAAGGAGGACATACTCATGTCAAACATTTATTTTACAGTTACAGGATTACATCATTATTATGGAGAATCATTTCTAGAAAAAGAAATGATTGTTTATTTAAAGAAAGAAAAAGATAATGAATATGATAAAGAAGCCATTAGTGTAAATCTTGCAGGACTAGGAAAGATTGGTTATGTAGCCAATAGTCCTTATACAGTACTTGGAGAAAGCTATAGTGCTGGAAGATTGTATGATAAGATCAGTGAAGAAGCAAGTGGTAAGGTTAAATTCATATTAGACAAAGGAGTTATTTGTGAGCTTATTGAATAAGAATATGGAAGTGTATTTTGGCAGTAATCGAATTGTAAATCAACCAAAGATTATTACGGATGGGTATTATAAAGATTTTGGATATGGATTTTATTGTACGAATTTTGAAAAACAAGCAATGCGATGGGCATTAACTAAAAAGAAGAATCATATCGTGAATGTATATTCGTATACTGGAAATTCGGATTTAAACTGCAAGGTTTTCGAACAGATGAGCGATGAATGGCTAGAATTTGTTGTTTCGTCAAGAAGAGGAATAATGCATACGTATGATATCGTAGAAGGTCCTATGGCAGATGATACGATTTGGAATTATGTGGATGATTTTGCGCGTGGCTTGATTTCTAGAACAGCTTTTTGGGAGCTTGTTAAATTTAAGTATCCTACGCATCAAATTGTTTTTTGTACAGAAGAAGCTTTAAAATGTCTTTCATATCAAAGGAGCTATAGTTTATGAGAAATAAATACTTTGATGAACTAGTAACAGAAAATGATTTATTTTATGTATGTTATATGATTGAAAAGACATCTCGATTTCTTCATCAACAAAATCAATATGTTGTGAATCAACTGGGATATGATCCTTTGTATCATCTTATTCGTGTTGCGAATGTTTTGCATAGTGATAATCCGGATAAGGTAGTACATGATTTGATGGATGAATATAAACTAGAGTATGGTAGTTTTCATATAGAAAATGTGAATAGTGAATTATGTTCTCACATTCCAACTGAATTGGATATGGGAAAAGTATACGCAAGATTAATAGTGGATACCTTACTTCCAAATGAGGATTATATACAAGGACTTATACGAATCTATAATGATGATATTTGTTGTGTCATTGACGATTATACAAATGGTGCTTATTATGAACCTTCGTATGTGATTGCCAGAGCTTATAAAAATGGTGAGTTTTAACAAACAAAAAAAGATTGTAGATTACTGTTCTACAATCTTATCTAAACTATGAATGAATTCTACAACCATCTTACGCTTAATATCATCGATCTTAACGAGTTTATTTAACGCCTCAATTTCGTCTTCATTATCTAGACAAACGATTTCTCGTCGTAGTCTATCGATCTCGTCTTCTAAACGATTCTGTTCTTTAATATATTGTTCATGAACAGCTTTGATTTGATTGTATAATTGATTATCCATGTTTACACCGCTTTCTTTAATCATCATATAGTAAAGTAGAGAATAAAACAACTAATTTTTCAAAATGATTTGAGTTTTTACTTTTTCTTTGATAAACTAAATTCAAAGCGATGACAAGAAGGAGTAGTTTATGCCAATTCTATAGAGAGCAAGCGTTTGGTGAAAGCTTGTGTTTTGGATAAGTGAAGGTAGTCTTTGAGTTGAATTTATGAATTAAGAGTAGTAAATTTCGTGACACAGCGTTAATGTGAATGAGAATAAAATTAGGTGGTACCACGTCAAGCACGTCCTATGGGGATGTGCTTTTTTATATGTACGGAAAGGATGATTGTGGATGACGTTGGAAGCAAAGTATAATCATTTAGCAGTAGAAAATGATAAATACCAAAATTGGATTGAAAAAGGATATTTCACAGCGGGCGACTTGTCTAAACGCCCATATTGTATTGTGATCCCTCCACCAAACGTAACAGGAAAGTTACACTTAGGACATGCATGGGATACAACACTACAAGATATTTTATGTCGTTATAAAAGATTAAAAGGCTATGATGTATGTTGGGTAGCCGGAATGGACCATGCGGGTATTGCAACACAGGCAAAGGTAGATGCTCGATTAAAATCAGAAGGAATTTCTCGCTATGACATTGGTCGTGAAAAATTCTTAGAAAGAGCTTGGGAATGGAAAGAAGAATATGCTTCGACTATTCGTAGCCAATGGGCTAAGTTAGGATTATCTTTAGACTATAGTCGTGAACGCTTTACATTAGATGAAGGATTATCTCAAGCCGTTCGTAAAGTCTTTGTAGATTTATACAACGATGGATTGATCTATCAAGGTGAAAGAATTATCAACTGGGACCCAGAAGCTAAAACTGCATTGTCTAACATTGAAGTTGAACACAAAGAAATCATGGGACACATGTACTACTTCAAGTATAAAGTGGTTGAAACAGGACAAGAATTAGTGATTGCGACAACACGTCCAGAAACTATGTTTGCTGACCAAGCTATCTTTGTACACCCAGATGACGAAAGATATAAAGACATCGTTGGAATGCACGCCATTAACCCTGCCAACGGAGACAAACTTCCAATCATGGCCGATGATTATATTGACATGAGTTTCGGTACAGCTGTTATGAAATGTACACCGGCCCATGACCCTAATGACTTTGCATTAGCTAAAAAATACAACTTACCAATGCCAATCTGTATGAATCCAGATGGCACAATGAATGATATGTGTGGTAAATATGCAGGTATGGATCGCTTTGAATGTCGTGAAGCCTTAGTTAACGACTTTAAAGAAGCGGGTGTTGTAGATCACATTGAAGAACACTTACACCAAGTAGGACACTCCGAAAGAACAGGCGTAATTGTAGAACCATACTTAAGTAAACAATGGTTTGTGAAGATGAAACCATTGGCTGAAGAAGTATTAAAGAACCAAGAAATCGAAAATCAAAGAATTAACTTCGTACCACCACGTTTCAATAAAACATTTGAACAATGGCTAGAAAACATTGAAGATTGGTGTATTTCTCGTCAGTTATGGTGGGGACACAGAATTCCAGCATGGACAAACAAAGAAACAGGTGAAATCTATGTAGGAATGGAAGATCCAAAAGACATTGAAAATTGGACACAAGATGAAGATGTATTAGATACATGGTTCTCAAGTGCATTATGGCCATTCTCAACACTTGGCTGGCCAGAAAATACAGCCGATCTAGAAAGATATTTCCCAAATGATGTATTAGTAACTGGATATGACATTATTTTCTTCTGGGTAGCACGTATGGCTTTCCAAACACGCTACTGCATGAAGAACCGTCCGTTCAAAGACGTATTGATTCACGGACTTGTACGTGATACACAAGGACGCAAGATGTCTAAATCATTAGGAAACGGTATTGATCCAATGGATGTGATTCAAGAAAAAGGTGCCGACGCACTACGCTTCTTCTTAACAACAAACTCAACACCAGGACAAGATCTACGTTTTGATGAAACGAAGATGGACGCAAGCTGGAACTTCATTAACAAGATCTGGAACGCAGCTCGTTATGTTCAAATGCAAATTGGTGACACAAAACCAGAACTAGACATGTCAAAAGCAAATAGCGTAGACAAATGGATTCTAGCACGCTTTAACGAAGTATTAGACCACGTTTCAACAAACATGGACAAATACGAATTAGCCATCGTCGGAAACGAACTATATAGCTTCGTATGGGACGACTTCTGCAGCTGGTATATTGAACTATCAAAAGCCACACTATACTCAGAAGACGAAAGCCTAGTAGCTAATACGAAAGCTGTACTATACACAATCATGATGGGAATTCTAAAAGTATTATCACCATTCATGCCATTTGTGACAGAAGAAATCTATTTGAACTTGCCACACGAAAAAGCCAGCTTAAACGTAGAAACATGGCCAGAAAAAGTTGAATTCGAATACACAGATAAAGAAAAAGATGAAATGGCGTTAGTAATCAGTGCTATTCAAACTGTACGTGAAATCAAAGTCGAATACGCAATGAAACCAAGTGAAGACTTAACAATCTCACTACACAACGACAATGGCTATGTAGCACTAAATACAGAATCAACTGCCATCCTAGCACGCATGGCACACGCCACAGTCAAAGAAGACCTAAATACAGAAGACGTACTTTCTCGTACAATCGAAAAAGCTGTATTAACAGTCGCAATGGATGCACTAATTGACTTAGAAGAAGAAAAAGGAAAACTAGAAAAAGAAATTGCACGCCTAGAAAACGAAATCAAACGTTGTTCAGGTATGTTGAAAAATCCTGGATTCGTCAATAAAGCACCAGAAGCTAAAGTCAATGCAGAAAAAGAAAAACTAGCATCTTACACAGAAAAGCTAGAAATGACGAAAGCACAATTAGATAACATCCTTAAGAAATTAGGATAGTATAAATCAAATGCCTATAGACAAGCTCTAGGCGTTTTTTTTGTATATTAAGATTTTGGCTTCGGAACAGGGGAATGCGGTATGTGAAAAAACTGTAGAATTGTCACAATTTGTTGATTATGAGGAACGACAAAAAGGACTATCGTAATAGCCAACATTTTGC
>SAMEA3387441__coassemble_2418_pt1 | contig 6886 bp, 6 predicted proteins | sample SAMEA3387441__metabat2_high_PE_020 | metagenome-assembled genome bin SAMEA3387441 (sample SAMEA3387441) | Felis catus | biome: Faeces | place: United Kingdom | collected 2012
TTTTTAATACGCATTATATAATACAAAAAGTGGTTTTTATCTCCACAGCAAGCATGAAGTTTTCGCCACTTAAATATAACAAATTTGCCAAAAGAAAGCCATTGGAAAATTAAACAAGATGGTCATAAACCATACAGAAATAATTTGTACACCTGGTGTTTTGAATAGAATGGTCGCAATCAAACTCATGATTGGACATATAATACAAATAATTGTAGAAAGAAATCGCAAGTGTGATAAAGAAAGGACGATCCTTAGGTGTTACAACTTTAAAGGTAAAGTAATGTGCTAGTTTATCAACAAAGAAATATTCTAAAATAAAAGCAACCGGCCATATGATGATTAATTCATGAAAGGATAATAAAAAGACTTGATTAGACATTCCACCCATATTAAGTGCGATGTTGTAACAAATCATGGCATAAACCATTAAAACACATGAATAAAGTGAATACAATATTTTCGAATTTTGTCTTTGGCATATATTTTCTCCTCCTGAATAAAACTTTTTGCGTTGTTCAATCAAAGATGTTTCCAATATGTACCAAAAAGCAAACGCTAATAATACCATAATTTTTTTGATTTTGTAATAAAAAATCAGTAAGATTCACTCTTACTGATGAATAGGGAAAGTTAATATAATAGTAAATAAATCATTTGTTTCGTTTTGATAGAAAGTACCATGATGGATTTTTATCATTTTTTTAACACTCTTCAAACCAATTCCATTACTTTCGACTTTATCCAAATGATGATTGATTGAATTCGTAAAACTCATTTTTAATTGGTCTTCTTCAATCATTGTTTGAATCACTATATCTTTCCAAGGATCACAATATTTTTGAATATTCGAGAATACATTATTTAATATTCTTTGAATTATCGCAAAATTCGCATCCATAGATAGAGAAGTTTGTAGAGGTTCATATAAAATATGAAGATCCATTTCTCTTAAATACTGAATATGATCTACCAATGTATCGATGCACTTTTGAACAGGAATATTCGATAAATCCGAATTATATTCTGTTGAAAAGACAAGAGAATACTCAAACATTTTATTGGAAAGATATGTGATTTCTTCAACCTTATCTAAACATTTTTGAAGATATTGATCACGAAATTTAATATCGTCCTTTTTTAAATTCATGATTTCAAGGTATCCCTTTAATGTTGTTAGTGGAGTTCTTAAATCATGGGATAAAGAAGAAATTAATTCTTTATTCGCAACACGAGCCTGTTGTTCATTGTCCATTGTTTGTAGAAAGGCAATGCGCATTTGATTCAAGTCCTGGGCTAAACGTCCAATCTCATCTTTATCACTTACTTTGATTTCATGATTCCAATCTCCAATTGCTAAAGTAAACACATCTTCCTGTAAATTTTGAATGGACTGAATTCGTTTACGGATGAAGCTTTGTAGGATGATCAAATAGAAAGAGAAAGAAATCAAAAGTGAAAGAATAATATAAGGAATTTGGAATGGAATCATAGGAAATGAAGTAATATATAAATAAACGGCTTGGTTTTTAAAATGTATTGGATAATCATAATACAACGGGGCCTCCAAGACATCCAAATCATCAAAACTATATAACAACAATAAATTATTACTGCTTAATGGAGATTTGTCCGTAAAATAGATTCCATCCTGATCATATAATTCTACATACGCATGATTGAGTGCATTTTCTTTTAATATATGATTGATGGCTTTTTTATTTTCCTTCGTTAGATCAAAATTTTGGAGTTGTTTTTCTAATTTCTTTACATAAGAAGAATAATCTTCCGATTGATAAAAAGTATCCATTAAAAACTCAAAGACAGCACTGCGATTTAAATATAGAAATGAAAAAGAAGTTAATACCAACAATGTTGCACAAAGAAAAGAGAACATCATACGACTGGATAAGGAATAGAAGACGTTTTTCTTTGAACGGAGTGGTTTAAGATTTTTTAAAAGTAAATAAAAAAGAATTGTTATAATAAGACTTAAAATACAGTCGAAAATACGATAAGAATGATAATAATTCGTGAAAGATGGATACCACTCAATACAACTCATTTTACTTGAACTCTTTATAAAAATATTATACTTTTGTGCATTTTTTAAAGGAGTACGGCCACAAAACGAAAGTATAGAATCGATGACTTTATCATCTGGTTTATTTGATTTTGTTTTATATAAAATGACTTGATAACTTCCCTTTTTTAATAATTGATTTAAATCTTTACGAATTTGAGTGTGGTTCATAAAATCCACTTGTTCTTGTTCATCTAAATAAGCTTTCGCCTCTTTTATTTTTTCTTTAGATAAAGTATCCGAATACTTATAATGAGTATTTAAATAATCGTATACGACAAATCTTTGAGAATATATTGCGAAAAAACTCAATAAAAAAACAAGAAGGGAAAGATACAGTCTCGTTATTTTTTTATTCAAAACGATACCCCTTTCCCCAAATTGTTTTTATGTATACTGGATTGGCGGGATCCTTCTCGATTTTCTTTCTAAGATTACGAATATGAACCATGATTGTATTATTTGCCGAATAATAATACGGCTCATTCCATGCTTTTTCATACAATTGTTCAGCTGAAAAAATTTGTTTAGGATTCTTCATCAACGTACTCAAAATATTAAATTCAATATCCGTTAATTCAACTTCCTTTCCATTGACCTCTGCATTTTGTTGGGCATAACGCAAAGTAAGACCATCCATACTTAAATCCTTTTCTGTATCAAGTAATATTTCTTCTTTTTTACCCTTATAGACTTGATAACGACGAAGTAAAGCTTTAACTCTTGCCGTTAATTCACTATACGAAAAAGGCTTTGCCAAATAGTCATCGGCACCACTTGAAAAACCAAGCGTCTTATCCGAATCTAATCCTTTGGCTGTTAAAAATAAGATAGGGACATTGCTTGTTTCACGAAGCTTTAAACAAGTCTGGTAACCATTCATATTCGGCATCATAATATCAAGGACGATTAAATCGATGGAGGAATCAAACAATTGAAGGACCTCGTTTCCATCTTTGGCTTCAATCACTTCATAGCCTTCGCCAGTTAATAAAATTCTTAATATTTCACGGATTTCTGCATTGTCATCCGCCACTAAAATACGCGTCTGCATGTTCACATCCCCTTTCTTTTATTCTATTTTACCCCAATTACTATAGGGTTTCCAATTTTCATAAGGCAACATATGATGTAAATGATCCATCACTTTCGATTGCGAAGAATACAATTGAATGACATCCAATTTTCCTTTATAATCTTTCTTGGATAATTTTTTTTCATTTTTTAATTCAGCCTTGTTTTTCTTTGATGCATACTTACCAAAATATATAAGCTGATTTGTCTTATCTTCTTTTTTTAAAATCATAGTAACATACTTAGATATCTTTTTATGATGGATATGCCCATATTCACCATCTGGATTATGCGTTACAATTTTGTCCCAATCCTTAGAATCGATTTCCTTTTTGATTTCTCTTTGAATATCCTTTTTACAAGATTTCCAGTTATCACGCTTACCCTTTGTCTTATCAGGAAAAGATAAAATAATTCCTTTAGAATGTGTCTTCTCCAGTACCTTCATAAATTCTTTTTTTCTCTTTTTATTGTTTCCATTCGTAATACATAAAACCGTGTAATTTCCATTGATTAAATGAGATCCACCCCAAATTGTTTCATCATCTGGATGGGCCACAATCATTAAAGATTCATGCTCTTGGGCATGAATTACGGATGTATTTAGACAAAGCATTAAACTTAAGATGCATAATAATAACTTTTTCATTTTCATCACCAAAAAAAATTCTATCAAACATTTCTTAACACTCTACTTATGCATTTCTTAAATCTTCTTAATATATTTATGAAAGTTTAATATTTCCTTTTGTCGATACTTAAGATTTATTTTGTATAGTAAAGCCATGAAAAAGAGAGATACGTTTTACATTACAATACTATTTATATTACCCATTTTATTTGTACTCTGTGTATCCACATATTCCATGTATGGATCAAAGTTAGATTGGTTATCCCAACATATATCTTTGGCAGACTATTTTCGACAGACCCAACAATTACTTCCAGATAGTTTTGCGAATCTTCAAGGACAAACCAATGCCTTTAGTTTTTCATATTATGGACTATTAAGGCCAGACGTTTTAGTTTCTTATTTATTTCCAAATATTCCAATACATTTCTTTATTATAGGTTATGCAACACTTCTATGGTCATCTACAGGAGGACTTTGTTATTACTGGCTAAGAAATAAAGGATACAAAGATTCGATTAGTTTCTTTTCAAGCATATGTTGCATATGCGCCAATTGCTTCTTTCAGTCCCACCAACAAATTATGTTTATAGAAATTCTTCCCTTTTTATTTCTTTCATTCATTCTAATCGATAAAAATAAAAGACAATGGATTAGTCTATGTGTAGTTATGGCACTTTTCCATAACTATTTCTATACGCCAGGCATGATATTGATTCTGCTTTTATATGATTATGATCAAAACCATATGATAAAAGATATTCTGATTTCGATTCTTATTGGTATTGGTATGGCTACAATTTTATGGCTACCAACCGGATATTTGATTTTAAACAATCATAAATCTGTTGTACAAACCAACCTATTCGATTTATTAATTCCAAACTTTACTCTAAAAGGACTTGTCTATGATAGCTATGGATGTGGGTTGACTGTGATTAGCTGGATTGCCCTATTTCAAGGCATTCAATTTAAAAAGACAAGGAAACTATCGATTCTGTTGATTTTAATGTTTGTTTTCCCGATGTTCTCTTATATATTGAATGGAACTTTATATGCACGCACAAAAATATTGGTGTTATGTTTACCACTCGTGCTTATGATCCTTTCCTATTGGTTACAAGAAAGAAAGTTGAATAAAAGTTTACTTGTTTTAGCTAGTTTATTTCTTTGCACAAAAACAACACTTCTTGGATTATTAATTTCACTTGTGTTTATTGGCTATTACTTTATGGATAAAAAAGAATGTTTAATGATGTATGCCCTTGTACCTATGATTGTTTTTACAGGATTCAACTACAATCAGTGCTTAGATTTAAAACTCTATAATTCAATGTATTCTAAGGATAAACAAAAATTGATGCAAAGAAACGATTTGAATCAACGAACAGCCGATTTAGATCAGGTGGGTTATAGTGTCAATCGTATCTATGACCCAAAAGAAATGAAGGCATCAAGTTATACGTCAACAAGCAATTCTTTATATAACACTTTCATTTATGACATTATAAAAAGTCCGATTTCCCAATCCAATCGAACAATCATAACAGATAGCGAGAATTATTTATATTTGAGTATGATGGGGATTCAAAATGTATTGAGTAAAGACTCTAATTTATATGGATATAAAGAAGTAGATAGTAAAGGAAAATATAAATTATTAAAGAATAAAAATGTATTTCCAATGGTCTATGTCACAAGTGATACGATGAGGGAATCTGAGTTTGATAAACTCTTTTATCCATATAATTTGGATATCATCTATAATCGCACGATTGTGAATGGTGAAACAAGTAATGATTATGCCTCAAAGATGAAACTTATAAAGAATTTAGATCAATCGATTGTGATTCAGAACAAAAGGAAAATAAAAAAAACAATACCCATTGATTTTGATGCTAAAAATAAACTGATCTGTATTGATTTTGATGTAAAGAATTATACAGATAAAAAGATTTCGATATCCATAAACGGAATGAAGAATACATTGTCAAAAAAACATTCTGTGTATCCAAATGGGAATAAACATTTTACGTATATTCTTTCTAAAAAAGAATTAAAACAATTTGATGTTACTTTATCCAAAGGAAAATATAAGATATCCAATATTCGTGTTTATACATGTGATATGAATGTGTTTGACCGAGTTGTGACTAAAGTAAAACCATTAAAGACAACTTCTATTTTTAAGGGGAAAGTAACAACATCTAAAGATGGTTATCTTGTAACTTCATATCCTTATGAAAAGGGATATGAAATATATATTGATGGAAAAAAGCAGAATATTGAAATTGTGAATAAGGCTTTTGTGGGATGCAAAATCAAAAAAGGAAGCCATACAATTACAATTCAATTTCATGCACCATTTAAGAATACAGGACTTGGTATAAGCGTTCTGTTCATTATAATGGGAGGATTTTGGATATGGAGAAAGTCAAAGAATTTATTAGCTATGGAATCGTGGGAGTTATGACAACTCTTGTGAATTACGTTGTGTATTTTATTTGTTTAAAAATAGGATTCGATTGGCTGATAAGCAATAGTCTAGCTTGGTTGGTTGCCGTTATTTTTGCGTATTTTTCAAACCGTAAAGTTGTATTTCATTCAAGTAATGATATGAAAAAAGAGTGTATCGAGTTTTTTGGACTTCGATTTATGACATTACTTGTTGAAAATCTACTATTGGCCATTTGTATTGATGGCGTACATATTTCAAATTTATTATCTAAGATTTTAGTTAGTGTAATCACTGTTTTAGCCAATTATTTCTTATGTAAATCTCATATATTTTCTAAGAAGGAGGAAATGTTGTATGAACAAAATTAGTGTTGTCGTTCCTTGTTTTAATGAAGAAGAAGTTCTTTCCGTGTTTTACAAAAAGACAAGCGAAGTATTGAATGAAATAGAAGGAATCACCTATGAATTGTTGTTTGTGGATGATGGATCAAAGGATCACACAAAAGATATATTAAGAGCTTTGAGTTTAAAGGATGAGCATTGTGAATTTGTTTCTTTTTCTAGAAATTTTGGTAAAGAAGCCGCTATGTTTGCAGGATTAAAGAAATCAAATGGCGATTATGTTGTGATCATGGATGCTG
>SAMEA3387441__coassemble_2683_pt1 | contig 5652 bp, 4 predicted proteins | sample SAMEA3387441__metabat2_high_PE_020 | metagenome-assembled genome bin SAMEA3387441 (sample SAMEA3387441) | Felis catus | biome: Faeces | place: United Kingdom | collected 2012
AGGTATTAAAACGAGAAGGTGTTTCTGGTTTGGCAAAACATGCTTCACATTATATTAATAAAAAAAGAGCATCAAAACCTAAAATGGATGCATTTAAAGATGTTTTGTTTATCAATGGATGTCCTAGAGATTTATTACCGCATCCTCCTCGTTATCGCGTGACTCATCAAATGGAACAATTAAGAGTAAATGGGTATACATGCGATGAAGTGTTTTTTGAAAATATTGATTTAAAACAAGTACGTATGTATTCTTGTTTTGTGATTTTTAGAGCCCCATACACTGAAAAGCTGAATGAGTTTATTCAATTAGCTAAGTCTTGGAATAAGCCTGTATTATACGATGTAGATGATTTAGTTATTGATACAAAATATACGAATCAGATTGAGTATGTTAAGAATATGGATGTATCTCAAAAAGCTCGTTATGATTTAGATGTCATAAACAATCAAAAGTTACTAAAGCTTTGCGATGGATGTATCACAACAACTTTGGCTTTAAAGAAGGAACTTGAAAAATATAATCCAAATGTATGGATGAATCGGAATACAGCTTCTATTGAAATGACAGCTTTGTCTCAAAATATTAAGAAAGAAGACAAATCCACAATTGATATTGGATATTTTAGTGGTAGTATAACGCATAATGAAGATTTTGAAATGATTCAATCCGTTATAAAGGATGCTTTAATTAAATATGATCATGTTTACTTACATTTAGTGGGTGAAATTGATTTGCCAAAAGAATTAAATGAATGTAAAGAAAAAATCATTGTTCATCCTTTTATGGATTATAAAAAGCTTCCTGAATTAATTTCTAAGATGGATATTAATCTAGCTCCACTTACAGAATCTATTTTTAATGAGGCTAAATCTGAAATAAAATGGATTGAAGCAAGTTTGGTTAAAACTTGTACAATTGCTTCAAATTTAGGTGCTTTTAAAGAAATGGTAGAAGACCATAAAACGGGTATCTTGTGTTCAAATCTTGATGAGTGGAGTGTTGAACTTACTAAGTTGATTGAAAATAAAAAATTACGCGATGATTTGGCTAACAATGCATATTTGTACTGTATGAAACATTGTGTGACTTTATATACAGGTTCAAATTTAATTTCAATCCTTAAGAAAAACCGCAAGCGTGTCATTTGTATGGGGTTTGCGAAACTTGAAATTTCGGGTGGTGTTATGGTTGCCCTACGGCATGCATCTTATTTACAGGATGCAGGATATCAAGTAATTTTACTTTCTTATTATGATACATGTACAGAATTCACGTTCATGAATCATGCATTTCCGGTGTTGCCGTTTAAGAATGATAAATTGGATGCGAAGATAGATTGTGGTGTCGCAACAATGTGGCCAACAGTTAAAATGCTGGATGATATTCGTTGTATAGAAAATAAAAAGTATTTAGTACAGAACTATGAAATTGATTTTTATGATTTTAAAGATCCTAGAAAAGTCGAGGCTTGTCAAAGTTATTCGTATCCATTTGACTATATTACAATTTCAAAATGGTGTAAGGCATGGTTGAAAGATGAGTTTAATAAAGAGGCCAAATGGATATACAATGGTATCGATATTAAGCAGTACCAACCACATAAAAGAGTATTTAAAAATAAAGTTCGTATTTTAATTGAAGGTGATTCTTCAAGCCCACATAAAAATGTGGATGAAGCTTTCTTAATCACAAACAAATTGGATTCCTCTAAATATGAGATTTGGTATATGTCGTATAATGCCAAACCTAAAGAGTGGTATAGAGTCGATAAATTCTTGCATAGAGTTCCTTATGAAGAAGTTCAAAAGGTATACGCAGATTGTGATATCTTATTAAAAACTTCTTTATTAGAAAGCTTTAGTTATCCACCAATTGAAATGATGGCTACAGGTGGTTATGTAGTAGCACTACTAAATGATGGAAACAAAGAATATTTAGAGGATGGAAAGAATTGTTTAATTTATCCAAATGGAGACGTTGAACAAGCTGTCCAATGTATTGAAAGAATCATTTATGATTCAAATTTACAGAATGTATTATATACCAATGGAGTAAAAACAGCTCAATCAAGAGATTGGGAAACAATTAAAGATTCAATTATTTATACATATTGTTCTTGACCCTAACGTAACGTTAGGGTTTATTTTATATGTGTGATATAATTGATTTAATTATGGAGGTCTATTATGAAAGGTATTATTTTAGCTGGTGGTAGTGGTACTCGTTTGTATCCTTTAACTAAGGTAACTAGTAAGCAATTACTTCCTATTTATGACAAGCCAATGATTTATTATCCTATGTCTATTTTAATGCAGGCTGGGATTCGTGAGATTTTAATTATTTCAACTCCTGACGATACACCTCGTTTTCAAGAGTTATTGGGGGATGGTCATCAGTTTGGTATTGAGCTTTCTTATAAGGTTCAGCCAAGTCCAGATGGACTTGCTCAAGCGTTTATCTTGGGTGAGGAGTTTATTGGTAATGATAGTTGTGCGATGATTTTGGGTGATAATATTTTCCATGGTCATGGTTTGACAAAGCGTCTTCGTGCGGCTGCTGAAAATGAAGTTGGGGCAACAGTATTTGGTTATTATGTAGAGGATCCTGAAAGATTTGGTGTTGTAGAATTTGATTCTGAGGGTAAGGCGATTAGTCTTGAAGAAAAACCTTTACATCCTAAGTCAAATTATGCGGTTACTGGACTATATTTCTATGATAATAAAGTGGTTGAGTATGCGAAGAATTTAAAGCCGAGTGCTCGTGGGGAATTGGAAATCACAGATTTGAACCGTATTTATTTAGAGAATGGTGAATTGAATGTCACTTTACTTGGTGATGGATTTACTTGGTTGGATACGGGTACACATGAGTCTTTGGTTGATGCGACAAATTTTGTGAAGACGATTGAGGAACACCAGCATCGTAAGATTGCGTGTCTTGAAGAGATTGCGTATGACAATGGTTGGATTGGTGATGAAGAATTGGCATCTACTTATGAAATTTATAAGAAGAATCAGTATGGTGCTTATTTGAAGAAGATCATGGATCGTAAGTATATTAAGTAATTGGGGGTATAGCGATGAAGGTAACGGAAACAAAGATTCCTGGCGTATTGATTATTGATACGGATGTATTTGGTGATCATAGAGGGTATTTTACGGAGACGTATTCTAAGCCTAAATATGAGAAGATGGGTATTACCGTCGATTTTGTACAGGACAATATGTCTTTTAGTGCGCAGAAGGGTACGCTTCGTGGTTTGCACTGGCAAAATCCGCCTTATGCACAGAGTAAATTGGTTTCTTGTACGAAGGGTACAGTGATTGATGTGGCTGTGGATATTCGTAAGGGTAGTCCTACATTTGGTCAATGGGTAAGTGTTGAATTGAGTGAAGAGAATCATAGACAGTTCTTTATTCCTCAGGGATTTGCGCATGGATTCTTAACTTTAACGGATAATGTTGAATTTAGATATAAAGTCGATAATGTATACAACAAGGAATCTGAGGGTGGTATGCGTTATGATGATCCGACTTGTAATGTAGATTGGGGTTCATTATTAAATGGTATTGAGCCTGTATTGAGTGAAAAAGATCAGATTGGTCCTACTTTAGAGGAATCGAATAATCAATTTGTATATGAAGGAGAATAAAAGAATGAAAATTTTAGTAACGGGTGGTGCTGGTTTCATTGGTGGAAACTTTGTACATTATATGGTAAATAAATATCCTGAGGATATGATTGTGAACTTGGATAAATTGACGTATGCAGGTAACTTAGAGACTTGTAAGCCTGTAGAAGATAAGCCTAACTATAAGTTTATCAAGGGTGATATTGCAGATCGTGAATTTATCATGGATTTGTTTGAAAAAGAAAAAATTGATGTCGTTGTAAACTTTGCGGCTGAAAGTCATGTGGATCGTAGTATTGAAGATCCTGAAATCTTTGTAAAGACAAATGTAATGGGTACAACAACATTATTAGATGCTTGTGTTAAGTATGGTATTCAAAGATATCACCAAGTATCTACTGACGAAGTATATGGTGATTTACCATTAGACCGTCCTGACTTGTTCTTTACTGAAAACACTCCACTTCACACTTCAAGTCCTTATTCGAGTGCGAAGGCAAGTGCTGACTTATTTGTACTTGCATACCACAGAACGTATGGTTTACCAGTAACAATTAGTCGTTGTTCAAATAACTATGGTCCTTATCATTTCCCAGAAAAATTAATTCCATTAATTATTTCTCGTGCATTAAATGATGAAACAATTCCAGTATATGGAACAGGTGAAAACGTACGTGACTGGTTGCATGTATATGATCACTGTGTAGCTATTGATTTAATTGTTCGTAAGGGACGTGTTGGTGAAGTTTATAATGTTGGTGGTCATAACGAAAGAACAAACTTAGAAGTTGTTAAGACTGTATTACATGCATTAAACAAACCTGAAAGCTTAATTACGTATGTAACAGATAGAAAAGGTCATGACATGCGTTATGCGATTGATCCTACGAAGTTGGAAACAGAACTTGGATGGAAACCAAAATATACATTTGATACAGGTATTCCAATGACAATCCAATGGTATTTAGACAATAAAGAATGGTGGGAAAACATCATTAGTGGTGAATACCAAAACTATTTTGAAAAGATGTATGTAGAAAAAGGAAGAGCTAAGGAATAATCTTTAGCTTTTCTTCTTAAATGAAAGGAAGGTTTTCTTATGAAGATTTTTGTGACAGGTGTGGCCGGACAATTAGGTCATGATGTAATGAATGAATTGGCTTCTAGAGGATATGTTGGAGTAGGTACAGACTTAGCAGAAAGCTATAGTGGAATCCAAGATGGTTCTTATGTAACTACGGCTGAATATGTATCTTTGGATATCACAAACAAAGAAGTTGTAATGAATACAATTAAAACAGTGAATCCAGATGTAGTTGTACACTGTGCAGCATGGACGGCTGTAGACTTGGCCGAAGATGAAGATAAACAGGCTAAGGTTAAAGCTATCAATGTGGATGGTACACAAAATATTGCGGATGCTTGTAAAGAAGTCGATGCGAAGATGGTCTATATTTCAACAGACTATGTATTCGATGGACAAGGAACAGAGCCTTGGCAACCGGATTGTAAGGATTATAAACCATTAAATGTATATGGGCAGACTAAACTTGATGGAGAACTAGCTGTTTCAAATACGTTATCTAAATATTTCATTGTTCGGATTGCGTGGGTATTTGGAAAGAATGGAAATAACTTCATTAAAACGATGTTAAATGTGGGAAAAAAATTTGATACATTACGAGTTGTAAATGATCAAATTGGTACGCCAACCTATACATTTGATTTAGCACGATTATTAGTTGATATGTTTGAAACCGATAAATATGGCTATTATCATGCAACAAATGAAGGCGGATATATCAGCTGGTATGATTTTGCGTGTGAAATCTTTAAACAAGCTGGATATACTATAAAAGTAAATCCTGTAACAACAGAAGAATATGGTTTATCAAAGGCGGCTCGTCCATTTAATTCTCGTTTAGATAAATCTAAACTTGTAGAAAATGGATTTAAACCATTACCCACTTGGCAGGACGCATTAGCCAGATATTTAAAGGAAATGGGTTGTTAATCTA
>SAMEA3387441__coassemble_3275_pt1 | contig 4069 bp, 5 predicted proteins | sample SAMEA3387441__metabat2_high_PE_020 | metagenome-assembled genome bin SAMEA3387441 (sample SAMEA3387441) | Felis catus | biome: Faeces | place: United Kingdom | collected 2012
GTTCATTGTGATACTGATATTTGAATGCCCCATGATATACTGTAAATCTTATGGATTCATGTTCTTGCTTGCCAGTCTTGTGCAGAATGTATGGTGTAGTGTATGTGGTGTGATATGTGGCAAAGGGTTTTCCTTATGGTGCTTGTTGTATTTCTTTACCATACGGACAAAAGGCATATTGTAATCAATCGCAACCTTGGGTTTTCCTTTTATACTATATCTTGATACATGGGTAAGACGTGCAAGTTCTCCTTGTGAAAGAGCGCTTGCAAGATGTTTGTTCTTCATTTCAAGTGCAAATTCTAAATTGTTCATTGTATTCCTCCAATCCTATAATAGCCTTGAAATACCTGTAAACCACTATTCAAAAGAATGTGAAGTTACTATCTTCTTAAAACTTCATATTACTCCTTGCAGCTTTGGGGTTGTATGATTTTTTACTTGTCTTTTGTGAAATAGTGCCCCCTGTTAGATAACGGAGGCACAGACAAGGCTCGCCAGCCGACAAAGCATTTCCGTCCTTTGACGGCAATCCGTCATGTCGTTTTTGCTCACGTACGCCAACAGTCCTGCAATGCTCTGTCGACAAGTCCTGTTTTACCCTTTTTAAACAAATTCCATTTCAACCGATATTCATATCTATGGGTTTAATCAGATAAGTATTTCTTTTTGAATGTTTTTGTATTTCATTCTATTGTGCCTATTCAATTACAAGAACATAGTGATTCCTATATGCTTAATGATCAATATCTATTTTTGTCTATATAAATCATATTAAGCATGATAGATTTATAATAGCAAAGGTATAACGAGATATGGAGGGGTATGCAATGAAAATAAGCCATTTAGGAAATAATATACAGACCATAAGAAAATTTAGAGGAATGAAACAACAGGAGCTTGCGGATAAAACCGGTATCAATATGCAGAGCCTTTCCAAGATTGAAAGAGGGTTGAACTATCCTGCTTATGAAACGCTGGAAAAGATAATGGAAGTGCTGGACGTAACACCCAATGTGTTATCGGGGAATGGAAATATGTTAATCAGTCTGAAAAAGAAGTCCGTCAGTTTTTGAGAGCAGAGGAACGATTAAATGCAGAATTGAAGCATGGACATTATGATAACTTCTTTGACAGCGAGGAAGAATGGCTGGAATATGAGTTAGAAAAGTTACGGGAATACATTACCGACTATATCAATGGAACAAGCATTGAAGCGTCCGACCTTTACCCAATCAAAGAATTTATCCAACATTTGGAATTCCAAAAACTGTTAAACCGCCATGATGATTTATACAGCATGGATATGTTTGGGAAAGCATTGAGGAACACAAGTATAGGACACCTTATCAAGTCGTGAAAATGATAAACCCGAACTCAAAAGAGGATATGGAACTGTTATCGAAATTACCGTGGATAACGGATAATTTTGATGATGATGAGGACGAATAATCTTTTTCCTCTTACGAAAAGATACAGTAAACAAAAAGCCTGATCAAGAGTGCATAACACCACCAATGGCGGCAAGCTCTTGACAGGGCTTTTTTTTGCTATGGCAGGTAATCATGGGAAGAAAGAATAACTGTTATCATTAACATTGATAGTCATAAATAAAGAATTTCATTACCGCTTGCTGTCCTTTGATGTTAAATATGTGTTCCTTTTCTAATCGTCTTTTCATTCCTTGATGTTCATAAAAACCATAATTACAGCTTGTATCTGTAAACAAATAAAATTCTTTCAGTTTTTCCTGCTTCATGTAATCGAGAGTTGACTGAAAGAGTATTTTACCAATTCCTTTTCCTCTACATGAAGAACTTACAGCAAATAAGGCAAGCTCTGCCGGATAAATCTTGTTGTTTTCATTCAATAATTGTTTATCTATTCCATTGACGTTACCAAAAATTTTTGAAACATTCCGACCCTCTTTTGAACTATATAAGGATAGTATTGATTTTATTTGTAACAGTCGATTTGAAAGAGGACATTTATGTTTAGAAATATTGTTAGCTAATATAATACCAACCACATTTCCATCAACTACCGCTACTCTTGAAAATGTATAGTTGGTTAAACAACTGCTTAAAAATACTCTTGCTAGTTTAACCGCTATTTTGGGACTGCTAAAATCATCATAATGCCATGTTTCCCTAATGATAGTTTCTAAAGCTTTAAAATCTTGTTTTTGATATTCACGTAATTTTATTTTCATTGTTCTTCTCCTTGTTTACATCATTCATATCATATATGATAAAGTATACAGTAACTGTAATGTAAATAAGGAGTTTTAAGAAAATGAGAGAAGAGATTAAAAAGCTGACAACTGCACAATTTGCAAAATTACACGAAGTAAACAAACGCACATTACATTATTATGATGAAATCGGGCTTTTCCGTCCACTTACAAAATCTGATAATGGCTATCGCTATTATGATATTTCACAAAGTATAGATTTTGAATATATCCGTATGTTGAAAGAATTAAATATGAGTATTGAGGAAATCGAAACATATCGAAAAAATCCTACACCTGCTGATTTCTTAAAAATTGTGAACGAAAAAGAACAAGAAGTTGATAAGCAAATTCAAAAGCTGAAAGATATTAAAACTGTAATGCAGAGCAAGAAAGAACAAATATTTTTTTGTGAAACTTTACAGGAACAGGAAATCAGAATTGAAGAATGTAAATCAGAAAGGCTTTTAGTCTATCCTTATGATTTCTCAGAAGATGATATAACACAAATTTTCTCTCGTTTGAAAGATATATGGGGAATAGAACAAATACGAATGGGAATGGGAAGCTTTATTTCGCTTGACAATGTATATAAGATGAACTTCGATAAATACGAGGGAATATACACGATTGCCTTAAACAAAAAATCTGTTCCGAATAGTTTTATAAAACCACAAGGAAAATATCTCTGTGGTTATCAAAAGGGTAAATGGGATAAATTACCAGCCTTATATCAACAGATGCTTGATTATGCTCATGGAAATAATCTACAACTTACTGACTATGCTTATGAAGTTGGCTTGAATGATTTTGTTATTTCTGATGAAGCTGATTATATTACAAAAATTATGATTAAGATTAATGAAAACTCTTGACTTTACAGTTCGTGTATAGTTTATACTCTTTTGTACCAAGATACAGGGGAGTGTAGGATAATGAAAGCTTACAATAAAAAGGCTTAATTACAGGTACTATATTTTGTGTAATAGGTGCTATTTCTTTGATAAAAAATTTGACGGTGCCCTCTGATTTAATGATTTTGCAAATCAGAAATATCGTTATTTCATTTCTTGCATTGTCAATTGGGTTAAATTCTTTAATCAGAGCGTTGTCTAAAAAATGCACAGAAGAAGATATATCCTCAAAAATAAATGTAAGAAACAGTATTGTCAAATTGAAAAGTCTATGTTCAGCGTTTGTCATTCTTCAAGCACTTATCTTCATCTGCGTAATATTGTCTATGATTGCATTCTATTTTACTGAAAATATTTTAACAGTAGCAATTCTGATTGTTTTAGGACTTTTATTATCTATTAGTTGGATAATCGAACTAATAACAACCATATATTATGAAAAGAAACAGCAAGGAGAGGAATTTTAATGATGATGAAATTATTACTACTGGCAGCAATTATTCTTGTAAAAATTTTATTATCAAAAGGTTTAGCATTAGTGCTTATTATATTGTCATTTATGTTCAAAGGTAAGCAATTATATAAATCAACACTTGAATGGAATGAATATTTTTTTATCGCTGAATGATAATTTGGTATGGCTTAACCTTCAATTTGTTGATATAGGTACTTTCTAAACGATAGCGAACGGAAATAAACATTCTTTACGAATTTGGCGTATATAAAAATATACATGGATCTTTCTCAAACGTTTCATGATCAAGCGTAACATTTCTTGTGAATCCATTCCAAGATATTGGCGTTGCAGGGTGAACAAGGCGTTATATCGATTGATGTATTTACTAGATATACCTTTATAACACGTATATTGTGCCTGAATTTGTGAATGAAAAGAATTAACATTGTTTAGATGATTTACAGA